>OQVR01000481.1_pt1 | contig 17714 bp, 18 predicted proteins | sample 1691521 | NCBI WGS metagenome assembly OQVR01 (sample SAMN03418256, study PRJEB22391) | human gut metagenome | biome: human-gut; feature: organic feature; material: feces | host: Homo sapiens | place: Tanzania | collected 2013-01
ACCGTTCTATTTTCTTTTTTTCTTCTCTTAAAGATTGATGTCGCAAAGTTAGGGTGTTTCAATCCACACGCCCGTGTGGGGCGTGACCTTACCGACCAAAAAATCATTAACGTGTTCGGTCGTTTCAATCCACACGCCCGTGTGGGGCGTGACATCTTTATGACTTGTTAGCACCTCTTGGCACTCTTGTTTCAATCCACACGCCCGTGTGGGGCGTGACAAAGATTGGTTTACCAACAATAACATTAAGGATGTTTCAATCCACACGCCCGTGTGGGGCGTGACCGTGATTTCTCAAAATCGAAATGCACGCTGTCTATGTTTCAATCCACACGCCCGTGTGGGGCGTGACGACCTGTGCAAAAAAATGACCATATCAACTCCGAGTTTCAATCCACACGCCCGTGTGGGGCGTGACATGACGACGACCTTTACTATTACATGGACTTGTTGTTTCAATCCACACGCCCGTGTGGGGCGTGACTAACAACATGGCAAGTAAAATTAAACAAGTTGTGGTTTCAATCCACACGCCCGTGTGGGGCGTGACAGGCAAGGAATAACCACGATTATCGACATTATAGGTTTCAATCCACACGCCCGTGTGGGGCGTGACTAAAATAGGCATATTCTCTACGCTTTTTTGATTCAGTTTCAATCCACACGCCCGTGTGGGGCGTGACCGACAATAACAACAACTAAAAGCAAAAAATTATGGTTTCAATCCACACGCCCGTGTGGGGCGTGACCAGCCTGAAGGATGCAATCAAGGCACACGAATGGTTTCAATCCACACGCCCGTGTGGGGCGTGACCAAAAAGGCGGTACGCAATTAACTGCACCGCAAGGTTTCAATCCACACGCCCGTGTGGGGCGTGACCATTGCCACCCTTTGTTTTTTGTTACTTTGCGTGTTTCAATCCACACGCCCGTGTGGGGCGTGACTTTAATTAGCCGTGGTATTGGTAACTATTTTTATGTTTCAATCCACACGCCCGTGTGGGGCGTGACTTTTTTCAAAATTGCCATATTACCAAAATTTTTGTTTCAATCCACACGCCCGTGTGGGGCGTGACAGCATACACAACAGCCTTAACCGACTGAATAGGCGTTTCAATCCACACGCCCGTGTGGGGCGTGACTTAATGCGCCAAGTTCGAAAAATTTAAGTTCTTTCGTTTCAATCCACACGCCCGTGTGGGGCGTGACAAACGGTATCAGCCACATGCAAACGGATTTCGTAGTTTCAATCCACACGCCCGTGTGGGGCGTGACAATGCTCATCGTCAAAAGTCAACATGCCAAAGAGTTTCAATCCACACGCCCGTGTGGGGCGTGACCTTTCAAGTTTTACGTTTAAAGCAATTAATTTATGTTTCAATCCACACGCCCGTGTGGGGCGTGACAAAATCAAGAGTTATTTGTTCCTCGTTCTGTCGATGTTTCAATCCACACGCCCGTGTGGGGCGTGACGTACATTTAATAGATTGGGTGATAGTGTCGTAAAGTTTCAATCCACACGCCCGTGTGGGGCGTGACTGTTTATGTTTTTATGATATGTGTTTCAGCGCATTAATTGGGGTGAAATGCGAAAGTTTAGGATTACACATGCAAAAATATAGTTTTTTTATTGAATTTGCAAGCAACATTTTGATTATCAAATGATGCGAACGGATTGGCGTTTCTGCAATGCTTATGGTTCTCGTTTATATTATTAGGTCGGCATTAAAGTTGAAAGAGTTGTCTATTCCGATGTGCTCAACTTTTCCTTCCCAATGATTTCCAAGAAGATAAAAGCGAATGCTATCAGCTGAATTGTCAATAATGCTGTCCAATGAGTTTTTCAGCACAACATATTGCGCATAAGTAACTTCGCATTCAAAAACGGAATTTTGTACTCTTTGCCCATAGTTTTGGCATTCTTTTGCAACCTTTCTTAATCGTTTTTGTCCTTTATTATCAGAGGTTGCTACATCGTAGGTGATTAATACAAGCATTTTTTTATTTTATTATGAACACTGGGTAATTATCAATCTCTTTTCTGAAGTATCGTGCAAGCAGTGTGGCCTGAACATAGGGTATCAGTCCCACTTTTATTTTTTCTTTCAGGTATGGGTGTTCAAGCGTTTCTTGCTTCCTCGCTTGCCATGCCGTGATAAATTTCTTTCGTCCATTCTCGTTGAGAATTACAGAATTTTCATGGCATTTAAAATCATTTGGCGACAGTTGTCGTCTGTTGATAAGCGACAAAACGAATCTGTCGCCCAAATACGCTCTTAGTTCTTCCATCATATCTAAAGCCAAAGAGCATCTACCAGGGCGCAATGTGTGTAGAAACCCTATATATGGGTCAAGTCCCACCGATTCAAGTGCCGATGCCATTTCGTGGGCAATTAATGTGTAGGCAAATGACAGTAATGCATTAACACAATCTTTTGGCGGATGTTTTGTGCGTCCGTGAAAGGTGAAAAAAACTTTTTGCTGGGTTATGAGATTGGGGAATACGGAAAAATAATTCTTTGCAGCATCGCCCTCTATACCTCTGATTGAATCTATTGTGTTGGAGTTTGACACTTTAAAAATGCTTCGCTTTAAATCAGAAGCGATAGCCGCCACGCTTTCATTTTGTCCATAGTCTCTTAAATACCGCTGCAAGATGCTTCGGTAGTTTTGGATTTTCCCCATAATGAATAGTTTGCACAAGTGAAGAGCAAATTGATCGTCGTCGGTGAGTTGACATTGTTTTTTCCGAAGTAGAACATTTCCCATTTTCGGTCCGACTACTCTTGATACGAATTTTCCAGAAGGGGAGAGGAATGAAATGGAAATTCCATTTTCAACGCACAATCTCATCAGTCCTGGAGAAACTCCCATGTACCCAAATGTGACGATTCCTTCAATGTTGATGGCTGGAATGCGAAACACTTCAGATCCTTCAACAGAGATGACCACATTTAATCCATCTTTTGAGATGTATGAATTTGGCGTAGTTATATATAATGTGTTAAGAAGTTTCCTCATCAAACATATTTTTAATATAAGATGAAACAGAAGATAATTTGCTTATTTCTGGCAAGCAAATGTTGACTAATGAGCATTTATTGCAACATGGCTTTTTAACTGGAGGAGGAACTGCTCCCTTGTCGAACAAGTCATGCATCTGCCTCACATAGTGGACAACCGACTTTTTCAGTTCGTCGTCAATCTTTACTATTTCTCTTCTTCTGGTTTTGAAGTAAAATAATGCGGCTTCTGGTATGGTGATGCCATACATTTCTTCTAAGCACATCACTTGTGCGGCTAATTGGAGTCGGTCGCAATCGTTAGTTTTGGGTGAACCGTGCTTGTATTCAACTGGGTAAGGTGTCCACCGCCCTTTGTATTTTGGATGAGATATGCAGGCGTCCCCCTCTTTTGCTGGATGGAGTTCCACGGCATCGCAAATTCCATAGATGCCCAATGTGGCAGATGCCACATGCACAGAGTGTAGGGTGGCGACACCATTATTTAGCTGACGGTATGATGGATTGTCCACATTCTTGTGAATTAGCATTCCCTCGGCTGTTAGTTTGTTCTCGTCCCATTGCTGCTCAATATGGATTAATGCCCACTGTCGGGGGCAGAACACAATGTGCTGTATCCCCGACAACATGAGCATATCGTCTTCAGTGTAAGGCATTATATCATTTCTTCAATTGTTATGCCTGGGTATGGGTTATCGGCAATGGTCACTTCGTAGTCCTTGAATGAGCGTGGTGCGCCTTCACACACTTTCTTCTTCTTCACTTCCACAAGGTCGAAGAGTTTGTTGGCAGGGGCGTTGCCAAGTTTGCTGTTGTGTTTAAACACTATCAGTTTTTGTGGGGCCATCAGACCTCTGGCGGCAGAGCGGTCGCAATCGAACATATTTTTCAATGCTTCCCAGAAAAGTTGCAAATCTTCTTCTCCGAATCCTGTTTGCTCTGCTAAATTTGCCGACACAAAGCCATGGCACACATACAATCCGTAAGGAACTGTGGCTTTACGACCCATTGTGCGATTATCGCCATTTTGCTTTTCTGCCTCTTTGTCTGTAGCCACAGCCATTCGGGTGATGCTGTGCTCTGCAGACATTATCGGGTCAATGGAACGTGCAAAAGTAAATTGAATTGGACCACGCACTTGACCGGCATTCTGTCCTGTTGACATGACGGCTCCGAAGGTTCGAATGTCGTAGTAATGCTTACACATGAATCTTCTTGCGGCTTCGGTTTTATCTTTTACGCTTTTTACTGCGCTTACCTCTTCAGAATCGTAGGCTTTGTCAATCTCTGAATTGAGAACGGCTTTCTCCTTAATGAAAATATCAAAGCCGTCGTTCAGTTCTTTCGCCATTTGTACATAGTTGCGCACTTTTCGCTTAAGGCATACGTCTGTTACCAGTCCCATACCAGTTTCGGCACCGCCAACGTCTACGCCAAGTGCAATATCAGGAGACTGGCTGTTCACACGACACAAGACCTCAATGCCGTCAGCATTAAACTGGTCATTCTTGTCAGTGTAACCAATCTTTCTAATTGTGTCACGAGCAACCTTCTCATAGTCCACAGTGCACTTAGAAGTGATCTCACCGCTAATCAGCATAAAATTGTGACCAGCGAAGCACTCGCAGGCAACACGACTATCAGGATCTCCGGCAAGGTGTGCTGACAGAATAGCATCGCTAATCATGTCGCACACTTTATCAGGGTGCCCTTCCGTCACAGACTCAGAAGTAAACAGCTTGTTCTCTAGCATCTTAGTATCCTCCAAAAATTTATTTTCCCATGCACACCTTGTGCATGTATATCGGCCATAGTAGTTATTGTATTCTGCTATGGCATTGCAACGTGGACAAATGTATGTCATACTTGCCACCTACAATCAATCATAAGTGTACCGATGTGCTGTAAAGCCGCCATCATTTGCAAACCTTGACTCAACATCCTCAACAAAGATACTTGCTAACAATTTCTCAAGCGGATTATCCTTGTTAATAGTTCCGTCACTCAAAGTAATAGCCACAATCTCAGGAGCTAAAGTAATCTTTGTCTCACCAGAGATACCACTACTGCAAACAATTGTCAGCCCGCCATCTGAAATTAGCTTCTGAACCTTCTCAGTAGTGTTACCTACAAGTGCCAGATTTACACCAGCATCTTTCAAAGGCTCAATTACCTTTTCAGAACTTGCCACAACAATCTGGAAATTGTTTCTGTCAAGATTTATAGCTGAATAGATGTCATCAATAATGCTATCAGAATAATTCAAACCGGCTACATCAATTTTAGCATCCTTGCTACTCTCAAGCATTTCTTTAGTATACTCTAAATACTTCGCTGCACTACTGTTAGCATCTTTCTCAGCTTGCTTGACATATCTCCTTTCAATATAGTCCGAAACAAACTTGTCATAGCTTGTATATTTTGAGTCAAATGATGTGTAACTATTATCAAGCAAAACAACTTTTTGACTTAATGACTGCTTGATATTGTCATAGTATGGAACATCATTCTCGCCGAGGATTAAACATACATTTGCTTTCTCCGCCAGCCTGTTAAGCATATTCACAGAATTTGAATAGCTTCCGCCTTTTGATGTAATGTTACCAGTTACAACAATAAGGTCTGGATTTGTATAACTGATTGTACGCTCAGCAGCTGTCGTTTTGTCGCACAGGTTAGACACCTGAACAACTTTATAGCCTACAAAGGTCTTAGGCAAAGAAGATGACTCAAATGTGTAGTTTCTTGGCACAACTACAATGCCTGAAACTGTAACAAAAGCAAGTGCTGCTAGAATTAACAGGATTATAAATATTGGTGCTAAACCGGACGGTTGCTTGTACGCTTTTCTAACATATCTAGCCATAATCAATCAATGTCGATGCTGCAATTGCAATACTGCGGAGTGCAATTCTTAAACTCCATTATGCCCTGACATACAGGACACACAGGACAATAGCTACTAATAACATAGTCAACAATATTGGAAATTGTGCTATCTGTTACAGTGTCAATTGCCTGCCCGACCCTAAACAATTGCACTCCGCAGTATCTTAGTGTTTCATCAACAAACTTGTCTCTTGCAATCTTGCTATCCATATTGTGATAATCGTCATCCAACTCAACAGTTGTGATAACATCAAGGCTCTCAGAGTCACAGATTGTATAATCAATATGCTTGTATGCAATTTTATACAGGTAACTTTTATCCAAAGACCTATGAGTGTCAATAATATCGGCAAGTCTAATCTTCGGAAAAATGACAACTGACTTATTTATGCACTTTAACCTAGAGTTTATACTCTTAAGCATAAGCCTATACAGCTTTTCCTCAGCGCGTGTCATCAGCCTGTCTCTTGCAAAATACGGATGCTCTCTTGCGTATGCCAGCTCTTTGTTCATTTTCATAATATCAGAACTGGCATTTTTAACAGCCGTCTGCAATTGACTATTGCTGCTACACTCACTCGGCTCAGTATTTTCCTCTGAGGTGTTTGCATAAACCTTGTCTTGAGTTTCAGCTTTTGTTTCAACAGCCTTGTCACCAATTTTCTGCTGACCTTCAAGCTGCTCGCTCTTTTTTCGCTTCTTAGACTGTCCTTTCATTTCCCTACTGACCTCAATAATGTTACCAGAAAATGTGTCAAATACAACTTCCATACAACAGCTCATTTCTTAAATGTATTAAGCCAGGAGGTGGTTCCTACCTGTTCCTCTCTGTTGATACAATGGCACACATACATCAAGGTGGTATCAATCCTAGAGTCATGCAGATTACTGCAATCTGCTCCAAAAAGCATTGAAGCATATTGTGCCACTTTACCAAGACTTACACCGTAATAGTCAGCAACTTCACTAAGCTTAGGATACTTATATCCAGGCTTACGACGAGTATTCGGAAGCTTGCAGATGTCAGTAAAATGCTTCATTGTATCAAATCTTCCGACAGGAAGTAACTGCTTTCCTGCACGCCAAAATTCCATGCTAAGGAACTTCTCATCAAACGGAAGATTATGTGCCACAAGAGTGTTAGAGGCAAACGTTGGAAACAGTGCACATGCAGCATCCTTAAACGTCAATCCGCCGCTAAGCTCCTTCAGATTCTCAACTGTTAAACCTGTAACCTTAGATGCATCCTCATCCATGTGGTCTACAGTGAAAAAGAAGTTCTTAGCCAGTGTAATAACACCGTTTTCCTCTAAAATGAATGACAGCTCAGCAATCTGTCCAGGATTAAATCCTGTAGTTTCAGTGTCTAAATATAACAATCCCATTAGTCAATATCCTCTCACCACTGTATAGGAACAGCATCGAAGCTGGCTACAATTGATATTACGGCAAATAGCACAGCCATTGCAACCAACATTATTTTTGTAGTATTGTATGTCTTTTTAATCCTAAGATAATCTTCTTGCTTTCCTGTTCTATACAATGCTCTCATTGCACAAAACATTAGTATCTGAGCTATCATAAAAGGCCCACAGCCCAAGATAAACAGCAGCACAACTGTAAAAATGTCTCCAGCCTTAAACTTTGGTGGCGCATACTGCTTTCTAAGGTCGTCTGACCCAGTATTATTGTAGTAATAAGCCTCAGCTGAGCCATTCTTATAAGTATGTTTGCTATACCTATTGCACGAGTAGGCTTCTACAAATGTCTCACCAGCATGCTCATCTGATACCTCAGGAGAAGTATTGCTCCGGTCATGGTCGCCTCTGCATGAATAAGCCTCCGCTGCTGTCTCGCCAGGATGCTCAGTGCTTTCTCTTGCAATATGAGCACCACAGTTATCGCAGAACTCGGTATCATCGTCTACCTCAGCACCGCACACAGGGCATACATCATTGGTGCATGTGCTTTTACCATTCTTTTTACGCAGCCTAGTGTCACACACCTGGCAGTATTCATCATCCTTACTGACTCTTGCTCCGCAACTAGGGCATCTCATATTGCCACCGCCTCGACTTAAATCTCTCTGTCAATGCCATACTTGGCTCCCCATCTGCACTTCTCAGTGCATGTGAAGCCATCAAAACAGCACTTAGGAACAACTTTACCGTTTGGTGTGCACTTGCTCAAGAGGTCAAAGTTTGCATCCGATAAACTGTCCTCTGCTGTCAAGAAAAACTTTAGTGTTTTTGCTGTTCTGTCAGCGATTTCAAGCTGTGCTCTGCCACACAATCTCTCTTTGCACTTAACAAAGAACCAGTATGCTCTGCCACACTCAAGAATAGGCACCAGTGTGCACTGAGGAAAGAACTCCTTTACTCTATCAAAGTCCTTTACCCATTCATCACGAAGTTCTTTTGTATTCAGAGCCTTCGGGATATAACATCCAAACTCTCCAGGCTCATCTCCACTGAAGAACATTTCATAATGAATTGTTCTGTGTCTCTGTGCCTGTGCCAGCTGTGCAAAACTTCCAGTATAAGTAGTTTGATACACGTCACCAAATGTATGATTTGTAGGGATATTGTATCCGTGCTGTGATCCCATAAACTGGAAGTAATTTCCCTTATTGTCATGCACAACTCTGCCACAGATGTCAGACAGCTTTTCAAGCATTTCCTTGCAGTAAGGCAGCAGTCTATCATTAAAACTGTTACTATGAGACTCAAGCTTGCCAATCAAAATCTCAAGCCAGTCACACAAGTAACACATCTCACGGAATGATACAGTATATCCCATTGATGTAGGAGTAAACACGCTAATCATGTATCTGGCATTTTCAAGTGCGAGCTTCTCAATTTCCTTTTCAGTCATATCAAAACCCTTTTCAGCTGCAATATCTGCAATACGCTTTTTGAAAATGTCAAGCCACTTGTAGTATACTTCACGCTCTACCTCTGTCTCAGGCTGCATAAACGTATAACGAGCACTCTTCTCAGATGTAGTGTAAGTTTCAATACTATTGAGCAGCATAGCCATAATCTTAGGGATACCAGAAATCTCAAGACCGATTGAGCCATGGTCAAACGGGCTGTGGTGGCCACTACCAAGGATAGTATTTGCACGACGCATAGCTGACTCATTATTGCCAATAGCCTTAGAGAAATAGGACTCAGACATATAGCAAATGCCAGCCTCTCGTCCACCAAGAGCTGTCAGCCTATCCTTGAGTTCTCCATTTTTGTCATCATAGAATACATCAGATGTAGAGTGAATGATTTTAATATCCATACTAACTTTACTACTCCTTGTCTATTTATTAAATAACAGAGCTTACCTTAGCCAAATCAAGTACATTATATGTTTTTGTACCGATTTTAATAGAACCAGCACTTAGCTTCGACATTTTGTCACTAGTATCTGCCTTGTTTGCAGACTCAACAATGTTTCTAATATAGTCTATGCAGATACCAAAAGTGCCTCGTGAGGTATTAACTACCAAGCACATGTCAGCAGTGTTTTTAGAATAAACGTCACTAATGTTATCTAATGCCATCTGCACATGCAACTTGACGTCCCTCTCAATCTCATCGATCTCGTTACTTCTTTCACAGGCACTCTTAATCTTTGCAGTAGCCTTAATTCTAAACCAGTTAGCATCCAGATATGTCGAAACGCTTTTAACCAGTCTCTCAATGTACTTGTCTCCACCGTAGTTAAGTTCTTCAATTTTCCTCGAAGCAGACTCATACATAGCCTCAGTGTCTTTACTAACAGTAGCATTGTCCCCAAAAGATACATCCCAAATGCCATTGTTAACTAAACGGTGTACATCCTCCTTGATAGAAGAAATAGCCTTTGCAAACTCTGTTCCGGTTTCTTTATTCGGAGACTCACAAGCAATAGCAAAGCCATCAAGAACGGGCATCACCTTGCCGAACAATGTGTAATACCCATAAACAAAGCGTTTGTTATCGCTTTTAACAAAGTATGTAGGCTTTAACTCTGCTACACCAATAACAAGAGAAGAGTTAACTGCATACTCTCTGTTTCCGATGGCTATAATATACCAAGTATTGTCTAGCTTTCCCATACTCAAATCTTCCCACCAAATTTTAGACTGCCCATATATAATGTGGAGCTTTTATACATTACACTCCTAAGTCTCTCAATATCATCATCTGCTGGCTCGAAATCGCTATCGAGACTGGTACAAGATGTAATAATGCAATCATGGAAAGTATGACGGCCTGACACAATCATCCAGTCAATGCTGTATCTCATATTATCAATGCAGCTACTAATTGTATCTGTGCATCCACTTAGGTCAATGCTCTCGCCTGTGTCTTGCAGTGGCTTGCCACAAGGAATTGTTACGATACCTTCAGTGCAAGTAAGCCTTGCAAAATTCTCGCTTAATGTATCAGCTACAACAGACTTTTTATCTGCAACTGCACGCAGTATATTGTCAAGGTTATCATACTCAAGTTTTGTGATACTGTAACCAAGGTTAACGAATACATCCACCTTTGCAGGCTTCTCTAATACATATAGATTACAGTAGTCTCCCTTAACCTTATTGTCTTTGTTTCCTACAAACCTGTATGCCTTACCCAAGTAAAGGTATCTACATCCACCCTTAGTCTCGTAAACATGACCGAGTTCTCTTGTGGCTGTATACTTATCTTTTTCTTCTGAGTCCTTCTTACTCTTATTAGCTTCATAAGAAGATGACAGTTCTACAAGAGTCATATTATGATCAGACACAATATTAACCTTGTCTTTCAGCTTTCCGTGGTCTGTGCTACTGGCTATAATAGCTGACAGTAAACTGCGTGTCTCTACCATCAAATTGCCAGTAACACCATCTTCATCTGTCACTTTACACTCAATAGTGCTTTCATTACATCTGAAACCACGCGATGTCTGGTCACAAATCTCAAGTGAAACTGTATTTCCAATAAGCTGCTCTGTTGGATACGAGTATTCCTCGAAATATGCCTTTCCTTTTTCAAGCTTACAATCGTTTACAACGAGCCCATTCCTTACATTCTCAATGTTCTTATTTGCTCCGACCCTGCACAATGTAGACCTACCATCAGCTGATGAAATCATCAGATACTTGTCAGCCACAGTTTTATTAGCTATTGTCATTTCAGATAGCTTTCTCATAGCAGCCTCCTATGTAAACAACTTTATTTACATAAAATATTATATGGCTGCTTTGTTAGTCGTAACACTTAATCATGACTTTTCCAAACGGGAATGGAAGTATGCCAAGCTTCATTGAGCTATATTCTTCAAATCCATGCTTCTCATAAACTTCCTTTAGGTATTTACAGTATTGTTTATCTGTCATTCCAAGTTCATAAGCTGCATCTGAAAAATCTCCTATGGATAGCACGCTTACTGCTATATCAGACATTCCGTAAGCTAACGAAATGTCATATATGCTGTCAATCAAGTATCCACCGATACCAAGACCTCTATACTCTTTTGTTACGAATACACGGTTCATTATTGCCATCCCGTATTTCTTACAGTCAGCATTAGACTCATATAGGTCACAGCACAATCTATATAAAGTATTATCATCCTTGCAGGACTCAATACTATGTGTCATATATTCAAAACTGTCAGGAAACTCAATAGCTGTGCTTCCTGCCTTTTTAACAATGTCTAAATCTATATAACCAATTTCTACTAAAGACTCATTGTAATTTGACGAGGTATATTCTCCATATAAACATGCTTTGAGGTTGCATATAGACAGCCCACATAGGTTCTCAGATAACCTTATAGACTCTATAAGGCTACTGCATGGCTTTAACTCAATAGTAGACGCACCTTTTGCATTATCGCTATGCACCTTCATAACTAAATTGTTAAAGCCACACTCTCCAAGTATTCTTGTGAAGTCCATATGCAACCTCAAAATGTTTATCAAGCTTATTTAAGCCTTGTTCTTAAGTATCCTACAAGTGTGTTAACAGCGGCTGCATCACTTGCATCTGCTGTCTTAAACTCACTTGTGTATATATTATACAACTTAGAGTCAATCAGCACTCTAGTAGTTACAGAAGGAGTTCCGGTAGCAATAATGTATAGCTTCAGTACTACATACATAAGCTGCCACTGCTCCATATTATGCAGGTAATAAACCGTTCCGTTTACTTCTGCTGATGCAATAGCATCGGTTTCGTCTGTTGAGACTGGGTAAATGTTTGTTCCAGGCACTCTGCCTACTTTATTGAGGGCAGCGTCTACATCATCTGATGCAGAAAGTGTCTCATAGAAGTACCTACAAATATCATCAGCAGAGCTGAAGTCATACTGATTATTTGCAGTCTTAACTGCCTGTATCTTCTTAATCAAGGTTGACTGCAATTCAATCTGTGACTTATTCATAATTACACTACGAATAAATCCAGACGAAACAATGCACGGTCTCAACTCGTCTGAGTCATCACAAGCATATAGTTTAGTTACCTTTGCCTCATTGTCGTAAAATCTCCTGCCAGTGTAATACTCAGGGCTATCAAAGCTGCTATCTTCTTTGATACTGCCACAGCAGAACACAATGCAAGATGAGCTTGGCACCTCAAGGATATTGCAAATCTCTACGAAGATTGGCATAAATTGCTCAAGACTGTCAACATTAGCATACTGAGATGTGTAAGGAATTCTAATGCTTTCCTCCGACTCAGCTGCTCCAACAAACCCGCTTACTGTGCTTAGGTCACTCTTTCTAAGCTTTGTAATCGACTCCTCAGGGTTATTACTTGCTGCAACAAGCGCAAATACAGTTGACTGAACCTTGCTTCTTGTATCTGTGTTATCAACAAGGTACACAGTGTTATTAACACTGATGTATTTGATTTCACTAATGCTTACATCTTCACTCCAAAGAGCATCACAGATTTTATCAGTGTTGAAGATCAAATACTTGTCACTGTACTCGTTTTCAGTGTCACAAGCCTGCTCAGGTGTTTCAATATCACCATCTGATAAACCATCGTTTTCGGAAAGCTCATCCATATTATCCGTGCCCTCTGAACTCTCGAAAATTTCATTATTTTCAGACATACTGTCTACACCATTTTCGACCCACTGATTACCCGGATTTTCAGCAACTGTATCCTCTTTTTCAGCCACAAAATCATCACTATGTGCAACGACTTCATCAGTATTTTCAGAAGTTTCAGTCTCAACCTCTTCGGCTACTCCATTTACTCTTTCAACTTTGCAATTAAAAATAACTGATGGCTTGAACACGTCACACAAGGTTTTTAGCTTCTGCAGACACACATCATCGGAACAGCCCATCAAATCAATATTATAGGACTTACCGCCAAGGATAACATCACATTCACCACTTGTCTGCTGAATTCCGAAAATGTCACCGTTATAAACATAGTCCATCAGCTTAAATGTGGTATGCTTGTATACTTCCTGAAGGGTATCACCAATAAACTTCTTGATGTCCTCACGCATATACAGCTGCATATTTACTACACCAATATATGCCTTCTTCCAGCCAGCAGGCATCTTTGCCGACTCAAGAAGTTTAATTGACTTATGCTCCTGAGTATCAATGCCGTTATTCAGCCTAAACTTCAGTTCCTCAATCTCTTTGTCTCTTGCCTCAACTTGGTCTTGAAGGTCAGCCTTATCAATGCTAAGCCTTTCAATCTGACTAATTAAGCTGTTATCAGACATATCACCGTCTAAATAACGGCTAACCTGATCTCTCAACTTCTTATTGTCAGCTTTCAAAGCATTGTTCTCACCTACAAGGGTCATGATTTTATCTTCATAAGCCTTCAATGAATCACGCTTAGTTCTATTATCGACCTGAACGTTACTCATAGACTCCATTACGTGAGACAACTCTTCCTCAAGCTCTGCAATCTTTGCACCCTTGCCGGATGACTCCTGCTTAAGCTCGTCACACAGTTCCTCAAGCTTACTTAAATCTTCAGAAGCACCAAACTTCTTGTGCAGGGCTTCATAGAACTGCTCATAGAACCAGCTAAACTTTTCCTCACGCAGCCTAAACCCTGCTACGAGAGATGACTTATCAAACAGTGTCAAGTCCATGTTTTCTACAGACTTCTCGATACACTCCTTGAGATGGTCATACTTCAGCCTTGAGGCATATCCATTCAGAGGTCCGCCAATTGTCAGAGCATTTAGGCAGTCTCTAACTGTTCCACCATATCTTGCATTTTCTCCGTCTGACTGACTCAAATCAAAATCAATCAGCAACTCACAGTCATCAGCAGAATACAATCTGCATGTGTGACCATCAGTTAAGAAAATGAAGGATAAAACAGTACCATCGTATCTAACATTGTTCTTACTGTATTCAACATAATTTGAACTGTCAGACACAGTAAAGCCATCTGCCAGAATACTACCAAAAGGAAGAACTGCGACTGTAAAGTACTGATCTTCCGAGTACTTTACAGCCCAGTAAACATTGCTCTGTTCGCCATCCCTGAGCCTACTAACATTGAGAGAACGCTTATAGTTATATCCGAGTCCGCTAAGCAAGTCAGTAACGATTAAATCGTTGACTGCATCAGCGGTTCCAAGCCTAGACTTATTAAATTCAATGCTTTCTAGCAGTTCTTCTCTCCAGCCCATTGTTACATCCTCCAGCAGATTGTATTACTTGCCCTTCTTAAAATCAAACAGTGACTCAAGGTCCTCCGGACTGTCAGCGAACAGCTTATCGAAGTCAGACTTGGCATTTTTAAGATCGTTCTTAATCTGTCTGTATTTAGCCTTGGAAGCCTTAAGCGTCTCAGCAGCAATATCATCAGCATCTGCTGCAAGGCCAAGAGCACGAGCCTGAGCTCTCAGCATGCTGGCCTTTACACGCTTATCATTGTTTACTAAAGCAACAAGAGCTGCACCGCAAGCAGCCGCTGCTGCAGTGCCAATAGCAGCCTTAACAATAGCCTTCATAATATTATCCTCCAGAATAAAAATATTTTCCATTGATTATAAATCTTTCAAATCAATGAAATAAAAATACTTTTATTTATTCTATAAAAGACTAAAAGCGAGCAGACAAAAATCTACTCGCTTTTATTTATATAAACTGCCATAAGCAGTTGTTTTGATGCTCACTTTCCGCCGCTTCTGCGTTCGTTATTACTGCGAATGATATCGCTCTGCGCCTTCTTTGCATCCTCAACAGGAGTAGCAAAGTTCAGTTCAACAGTATACTTCCCATACAGAAGATTGTTGGCAACAGAAGTAAGCTTCTTTACAAATTCATCGATGTCAATCCAAACACCGTAAACAGCCTCCCAGTCGATGACTGCATCGACCTGCATCTCCATGTCATCATTCATGTGCATGAACAGATAACCGACTGTGCTGTACTTGCTGAGTACAGAGTTCAGATAAGTGATAGAGTAGCAACGAGTTTCGCCAAGAGTAATCCTACGCTTCAGATCGTCGAGGTTCACATTGATATTGTACTTAGCGAAAATCGCAGACGCCTTGTCAGTCGCGTTACGAGGATCCATACTGCCACGGCAATGTGCAATTCTCAGCCGGTAGTCAGAACCCTTTACAAGGGTATCGCCCTCATAAACGCCCTCAACACGCCGACCAACGTGCTCAATAGAGTCGATATTCATCGTATCGTAGTCTCTGAGCTCACAGTACACGTACTTGGGGATGAAGGCAGTGCCATTCGGCCCACGGTAGTCGAAACGACCAAAGTTCTTACCTCTGGTATCGACGCCATCCTTGCCGCCAAAGATGACCTTGTAGTTTGCCAGAAGGTCAGACTCTTTATCCAGCAGCTTGTAGTCCATCAGCTTCAGGAAAATTCCGTAAGCCTCTTCCTTATTTCCACACAGCAGATTGTAATTCAGAGCCTTCGTCAGGTTTTCACGAAGGTCATCCTTCATATCGTCATAGACTCTAACCAGTTCGTTCATGCCAATATCTCCTCTTATAAGTATAAGTTTATTCCTCGATGATTAAGTCCTCAAATCCAGAACCATTATAGGTTTCAGCAATAGCCACAGCAGGCAACTTTACATCGGCATTGTGCTCCTTGATAAACTCTACAAGCCTATCAAGGTCAACTGCAATCCAGGTTCCTTCTCTGACCTTCTTTTTGCCAGGAAAGTTATGAATGAAGATCATAGATGGTAAGTAACAGCCTGTGTACTTTGCACCGAGGCCAGTCCTTGACTCAAAGTAGTAAAACTCATTACCGTCAGTGAAGTCCAAGACAAGCTCGTGTTCTTTCTTTGAGTATCTCTCAACATTCAGAATGCAGGTCATATTGCTTCACCTTCAGTTAATGTACTCAAGCGCGGACTTCAGAGAACGGAACTTTTCGACAGGCTGAGAAATGCTTCTGGCCGGATTGTACAGGGCATAACCGGAAATATCCTTTGCACCATGCACAATGGTCAAATGACCTCCGTTGCCAAAGGTAATGACAACACGGTCAACGATCTTAGTGGAGTCAGTGATCCGCATGGACTCGAACTGTGCATCTGCAGCGAGGATTTCATCGTTATCAATGTAACGGGTTACTGCACGGGCAAACTTTGCCGTCTTTTCCATCGCTCCGATGGCATCATCAGACCTGCGGCCACGCCAGCCAACATTGTAGAGCATAGTCTCAACATCAGCCTGAGAGTATCTCTGGCCACGCATCACATAGCCACCACCAGCAGCCTTCTCAAAGTCAAGAAGACCAAGCTTAGTCATCTGGCACAAATCACTGATTTTCATAGGTACTACCTCCACCAAATTTAGTTATTTATTATTTATACAATAATATACCTAACTGTATATAAAAAAGACAACTAGTCAATAGTAATGTCTATCAACTAGTTGCCTTAGTATTTAATTTAGAATTGCACCATCTAGAACTTCTGAGGTATCGCTGTCAGAAATAGGGCAGTAAATATACATATAATGCACATTACCAACATCATTTCTGTAACTCAGCAAATAATCTGCTTGAACAAGCTGTTTACTGTGCACAGCCTCAAGAACTTCAGCCCAATCATAAACTCCTAAGTCGTCTTTGACTGTTACAATGTTCATCTGCTTAGTTCTATCATCCTCATACCTTGTATCTACTTGAATGAACAGCTTACTACCAACTACACCAATAGAACATACTCTATTATGTACTGTGGTCAAATACCTATTCACTTCGTCAATCAACTTTGTCAGGTCTACATTTCCATCACTAAAGGCTGTCTCATTTCCTCTATCGTCATAGAATGTAAAGTACAAAGTCTTAATTGACTCATAGGTTCTTTCCTCAGGCTCAAGGTCGATTGTTACTCTTGCCTTGTCAGCATAGCAATCATCAATGCTGTTATTCATCAGGTTCCAAGGCTTTACTGAGATTAGAATTGCCACGCTCACAGCCAAAGCAGCCAGCAGAAATGCAATCACTGTCAGCTGAATTGTGAGGACTGGCCTCTCCTTCAAAAAATTAAGTATCTTTTTCACTTTAACGACTCCTTACTACAATAAAATAACAACTTATAGTTGGTACTCAATTGTAATATTCATAGACATCTTATTATTCAAAGCCTCTTTATTTAGCTTCAAATCATATACTTTGTCATTCTCAATGTGACTGACTTCAAACTCGCCTTCAGAAGTAACAAATTCATCAAGGGCTACATTAAATCCTAAGATTGCTTTAATAACATCCTCTGAGGCATAGAACAAGTCTTTCACATTGTCATAACTAAACGTTGATACCACATACTTTACTGTACCAGTGCCATCAGGTAACGT
>OQVR01000483.1_pt1 | contig 17698 bp, 14 predicted proteins | sample 1691521 | NCBI WGS metagenome assembly OQVR01 (sample SAMN03418256, study PRJEB22391) | human gut metagenome | biome: human-gut; feature: organic feature; material: feces | host: Homo sapiens | place: Tanzania | collected 2013-01
CTGTAAAACTCATAATAAAACTTTTTTATGAGTCAACTTTTTTCAGGGAAAGACAGATTGCATCGAAACATGCCGAAGGCATGTCCCTACGTTATGATTTGCTTTTTTGTCTATTTATATAGGTAGGTGTTAATTGGGTTTTAATGGATTTAATTGGTGTTTTGTTTTCGGACCTATCGGACTTATCGGACTTATCAGACGTATCGGGCCCAACTTGTTGACTTGTTGACCTGTTGGCTCGTTGACTTTTTTGGGGTGAAAAAAAAGCACTGGGCGCGTGTGGCTCAGTGCTTGTGTTATCTTTTTACCCGATGGGGTGGGGGTACTTGTTGCTGTAGTTGCGGTTACTTGTTGCTGTAGTTGCGGGCTTCTTGGTAGGTGCTCTTTGTGAAGAGGTAGGTGTCGGTGTGTGTGCACCTGTTGCGGAAGTCGAAGATAGCCTCTGGATTGATGGCGTAGCCCATGAAGCGGGTTTCGAAGTGGAGGTGTGGGCCAGTGCTTCGGCCGGTGTTGCCGGCGAGGGCGATAGGCTGACCTGCTTTCACATATTGGTTAGGCTTCACGAGGAAGCGTGAAAGGTGACCATATACGGTTTCGAGGCTGTTTTCGTGACGCACAATCACGTAGAAGCCGTAACCGCTGCGCTCATACTTGGTGAGGCGAATTCTGCCGCTGAATGCTGCATATACGGTGTCGCCGATAGATGCGCGAAGGTCAACACCCTTGTGTACGCGTTTGAAGCGTGCGCGATAGCCGTAAGGCGATGTAATCAGGTTGTGCTTGATAGGCATCACATAGTTGCGAACATTGATGCGCTTGCTGTTAGGAATATTTGCATCCTTATAAGGGTTTACCAAACCGCTTTCCCAACCTTCGGTGTAGATGTCGGGCTCTGGTTCAATGTCTTCCCAAAGCGCTTTGGCATATTTTTGATTTTCTTCGAGGTGGATTCGCTCGTTGATTTTTGATTGGCGGGCAAGTTTATCGGCATGTGCTTTGCGATAGCTCGATACTGAACTTAAACTCTGCGCGTCGGCACTAAATGACAGACCGGCTGTGATAATTGTGAGAAGGAATAATTTTGAGAGTTTGCTAAACTTCATCTGTTTCAGTTTTGTGGAGAACCCCGGGAAAGGTAAGCCTCTTTCACTAAATGGGCGTTCACCAAATTAATAAAAGTATGGAGCAGAACTTATTAACAAAATAAGCATTTCCTGAAGAGAAGGAATTCAAAACGCAGGAAATAAAAAACTCCAAAGGCAGACATGATTTTCATCTCTGTCCGATTTTCCAACGCCAAAATTACCCTTATAATCTCGCAAAGACAAAAATATAGCGCTTAAAATATGTAAAAATATGTATTAAAATGTGTTAGATTTTATTTAAATCGCCAATTTTCAGGAATTTACTGTGCTTTGTCTACAAATGTTGAAAAATCACGATGTTTCTTAAAATACCTGAAAATTGGCACATATTTTGCGATGTGTGCAATTTTTGGTCTCGTAATTGGCTGGCATATCGCAGTTTGCGTATGGGGCATTTATTTAAATATAAACAAATGAGGCATTCCCTTCAGCGCCCAAATCAATAGGATTACTAACAGGGCAATATTTATGAGACCTGTGATTGCAATATATTTTTTAGATGTCGAGGTGTCGTTCGTGTCGAGACCATATTTGAAACCGAGGGCAATGTGGGGGTCTTTTATAAGTCGCTTCAATTTGTTTAGGCCTGATATTATTGCAAATATTTTTATGCAGACGAGCCCTAAGCCGAAGCATATCCATATTTTGTAGTTGGACAGGTTGTCGGGTAAATAGTAATATAATACGTAAGCGAGACAAAACGAATAATACCATATAAAAATATCAAGAAAGTAGATAGCACCTTTCATTGTATCAAGTGAATTTGTTAAACGGAATAAAAGGGATGATTCGCAGTTCAAGCTCACTTTCCACGCAAAAAATGAAGCTAATAACAGAACGCTGTTGAATACGAAGGCAAAGCAATCGGAGGTTAGAGGTTTGCCAAGTTTTATGATGTTTATCACTTCTATAAGAAAACAGATTTGAATAGCAACCGTGCCAAACTTAAAGTAGCGCAAATCTTGTGCAACAGAATTGAGCTTGTCGTTGATTTCTTGTTCTTTTGCGTTGAGCCTTTCTTGCTCGTTAAAGTCATTGGTAGTCATAATAGGTAAGTTTTGGTTAAATGATACAATGTTTATTTTTGTCTGTATATTGAAAAAATGAAAAATATGCTGAAAGGTAATCTGGAGTTTGTTGCTTATGTTTTACTTCAACTGATGAGACCCCAGTTCACTTTGTGGCTGAACAGGAGTTGCATGCGGGTGTTGAGCATTTTGCCTTCGGGCGAAGCGAGGTTGGGGTCGGCGGCGAGCACGGCGATGGCATCTTCGCGCGCTTGCTCGATGATAGGGCCGTCGGTCACAAGGTTTGCCACCTTCAGATTAAAGGCGATGCCGCTCTGCTGCGTGCCCTCCATGTCGCCCGGTCCACGGAGTTTCATATCCTCTTCCGCCACCACAAAACCGTCGTTGGTGTTGGTCATCACCTCAAGTCGGTGGCGTGTTTCTTTTGTGAGTTTGTGCTTCGACATCAGAATGCAGTAACTTTGGTCGGCTCCACGCCCCACGCGCCCACGGAGTTGGTGGAGTTGCGAAAGTCCGAATCGTTCGGCATTCTCAATAATCATCACGCTGGCGTTAGGCACATTCACGCCCACCTCAATCACGGTGGTGGTAACCAGAATTTGCGCCTGATTGGTGGCGAAAAGTTGCATCTGATAGTCTTTCTCTGCAGGGCGCATCTTGCCGTGCACCATGCTCACGGTGTAACTGGGGAATTTCTCCTTCACAATCTCAAAACCCTCCTCAAGGGCTTTAAGGTCGAGTTTTTCGTTTTCCTCAATGAGCGGATACACGATGTAGGCCTGTCGGCCCTTCGCCAGTTCCTGCCCGATGAAGCGGTAGGTGGCTTCGTGCTGGTCCTCGAATCGGAGGTAGGTGCCCACAGGTTTACGACCAGGAGGCAGCTCGTCGATCACCGACACATCGAGGTCGCCATACACCGTCATCGACAGCGTGCGTGGAATGGGCGTGGCGGTCATCACCAGCACATGGGGTGGGGTGGTGTTTTTTCGCCACAGGCGTGCGCGCTGCGCCACACCGAAGCGGTGTTGCTCGTCGATGATAGCCAGACCGAGTTGCTTGTATTGCACCGTGTCTTCAAGCAGGGCATGGGTGCCGATGAGCAACTGGAGCGAACCGTCGAGCAGACCGGCGTGAATTTCCTCGCGTTGGCGTTTGCGAGTGCTGCCTGTGAGCAATCCCACCTTCACGCCAATTTTCTGCGCCATTTCGCTGATAGCCTCGAAGTGCTGGGTGGCAAGGATTTCGGTGGGTGCCATGATGCACGCCTGGTAGCCATTGTCGAGGGCAATGAGGGCGGTGAAAAATGCCACGATAGTCTTGCCGCTGCCCACGTCGCCCTGAAGCAGACGGTTCATTTGCCGTCCGCTACCCATGTCGGCACGGATTTCCCGAATCACACGCTTTTGCGCGCCAGTGAGCGGAAATTGCAGGTGGTGGCTGTAGAAAGTGTTGAAATATTCGCCCACACGCGAGAAAACGTGTCCGGGCAACTTCTTCGTCAGTCCCTTGATATTCTTTAATATGTGGAGTTCGAGGAAAAAGAGTTCCTCGTATTTCATTCTGTACTGTGCCTTTTGCAGCATGTCAATGCTCGACGGCAAATGCAGGTTATGCACCGCCTCGTAGATGGGGAGCAGCCTCCTTTGGCGTAAAATGCCTTGAGGCAGAGGGTCGTGAATATTTTTCACGGCATCGCTCTCAAGCAGGTTTTTCTCCAACTTCTGAAAGAGGCGCGACGAGAAACCGTGGTTGCGGAGTTTTTCCGTGAGGTTGTAAACACCCACCATGCCCTTTGGCGCTTGGCTTTGCTGGTAAGCATCCACTTCGGGGTGAACGATGCTGTAGGTGCGATTAAACAGCGTGGGTTTTCCAAACACGATATACTCCACGCCGGTTTGATAGGTTTGCTGAATGGATTTCACCCTGTTGAACCACACACATTCCATCGTGCCGGTGCCGTCGCTAAACAAGCCGATAAGCCTACGGCGCGCGCCCTCGCCCTGTGTGTTGAAAGTGACGAATCGCCCCTTTAGTTGCACGCTGGGAATGTCGGCACCCTTCAGGTCGCAGATGTGGTGAATGGTGCTGCGGTCGATATATCGGAACGGAAAATTGTAGAGCATGTCGTGGAAACTCTTGATGTCGAGTTCCTTCGCAAGAATTTCGGCTCTTTTTGGCCCAACTCCCGTAAGGTATTTAATATCGTAGTGGGTGAGATTATTCATGACTATTGATGATGTGCTCCGCTATGGTGATGTCGATAGGGTGGGTGATTTTGATGTTGGTGTTTTCGCCCTCCACCAGCCTCACGCTGCCGCCAGCGTGCTCATACACCGAGGCATCGTCGGTGAAAAATGGCTCAAATGGCACATCGTAGGCTTTGAGCAATTCCAGTGCCTTGAAGGTTTGGGGCGTTTGCACCGCACGGAGCGACGCTCTTTCGAGAGCCACCGAAGTGCCGTCGGGCTCGATTCTGCGCACCGAGTCGGTCACGGGAGTGGCAGGGATTGCCGCCCCGAATTTTTCGGCTGTCTCGTAGGTGTTCTGAATCAGTGCCGTAGATACCAGCGGGCGCACACCATCGTGCACCGCCACAATGTCGGCATCGGTGAGTTGGAGCGAAAGCAGGGCGTTTTTCACCGACTGGAATCGGCTGTCGCCACCTGCCACCACGCTGTGTGGAGCCGTGAAACCGTGTTGTTCGCAAAGTTCGTGCCAGTAGGCGCGCTGCTGTGCAGGCAAAACCACCACCACCTCCGTGTCGGCGCATTTGAGGAACTGCTCAATGGTGCGCATCAGCACAGGCCGTCCGCAAAGTGGTAAAAACTGCTTTGGAATGCTGCTGCCGAATCGGGTGCCGCTGCCTCCTGCCACAATTATAGCGTAGTGTTTCATATTCGTTGTCAAAAAATATGGTGAAAATGTGTTATCACAAAGTTAGGAAAAATCGGTGGTATTAAAAAATTAAATAGCAACCCTCTCGTCAAGAATTGCTATTTAAAGTCTTTATTAAGGTATTCATAAAATTAAGGTGAAAAAATTGTTTTAGGCTTTCGGTTGCAAAGATAATTTCCTCATTTTTAATTTGCAAATTTTAATAATCAGAAATTACTGTGGTTTGTGAAAATAGATAATTTTAAATTATTGAATATTAGTGAGATAGTGCTACTGTAATAACATTATGTTAAAAAGTGTGAAATACCAAAATGCTACTCAAAGGTTGTGGTGGAATGTGGATTTTGTTTAATTTTGTGGTATGAATGAAAAAATGAAAGGAATAGTCACCGTGTTTGTTGATATCGACGACACGCTTTGGTGGTTTACCGAAAACTCGAAACTGGCATTGCGCCACACATTCGACGCGTTTGATATTTCCAGCGTATGCACCTACGAGCGATTCAAGGAAGTGTATTTGAAAAAGAACCTTGAATTGTGGAACCTGTATCACCACGGACTTATCGACAAGGATTTTCTTGTCAATGAGCGCTTCAGATTCACGCTGAAGGAGTGTGGCTACAAGGGCGATGTGGAGAAAATGTGCCACTTGCTTGACGAAGAATATTTGAGATTCCTGGCTTTGCAGCCCACCACCATTCCCGGCGCGCGCCAGTTGCTTGAATACCTTGTGGCGAAGGGTTATGATGTGAACACCCTCAGCAATGGTTTTCAGGGCACGCAGCAGCAAAAACTCATTTCGGGCGGACTATCCGACCTGATTCACCGTAATGTGCTGAGCGACGACTGCGGAATCACCAAGCCCCAGCGTGGCATTTTCGACTATGCCCTTGAGCAGTGCGGTGCCGAATCCGCCACCTCGGTGATGATTGGCGACAACCCCGATGCCGACATTAAAGGCGCACACGATGCAGGGTGGCGCACCATCTACTTTAATATACGCGGCTTGGACCCAATTGAGGGCACTGCCGATGCCGTAGTCACCTCGCTCGACGAGATTCAGCAAATCTTATAGCGCAGAGAAATTCGTGTAATTCCCGAAAATATCGTAATTTTGCACCCGTTATGACAGAAGAACAACGATTACATTTAGAAGAAGAAACAGTAAAGATGCTCAAAACTGTATTCGACCCCGAAATTCCGGTTGATGTGTATAGTTTGGGTTTGATTTACAAGATAGATATCGATGACGATGCAAATGTGTCGATCGACATGACGCTCACCGCCCCCAACTGCCCAATGGCCGACTTCCTGTTTGAGGACATTCGCCAAAAGGTGGAAAGCATCGAGGGCGTGAAGAGCGTGAACGTGCAACTGGTTTACGAGCCCGAATGGGACCAGAGCATGATGACCGAAGAAGCAAAGCTCGAATTAGGAATGTTATAATCCCCACCTCGCCTCACCTCACACAGATCTCGCGGCTCTTGCTCTTTTGGGGACTGGTGGATTGTGGGGGGGGGAGCTCTCAGAGTACTCCGAGCACTCCGAGCACTCGGATTTTCTAACTTCTAATTTCTAACTTCTAACTTCTAATCTCTAATCTCTAATAATAAATGATTTATTTCCTCAGCGATTTGCACTTGGGTGCCAAGTATTTTGACAATCCACGCGAGAAAGAACTTGCGGTGGTCAGTTTCCTCGACAGCATCGCTGCCGACGCAGAGGAAGTGTATCTGTTGGGTGACATTCTGGATTATTGGTACGAGTATAAGAATGTGGTTCCACGCGGCTATGTGCGCTTCTTCGCCGCCATTGCCCGACTCACCGATGCCGGCATACCGGTGTATTGGATGACCGGCAACCACGATGTGTGGCTGTTCGACTATCTGACCACCGAGATAGGCATCACCGTATATAAAGGTGTGCTGCAAAAAGAAATTAAAGGCGTGCAGTTTCTGCTCAGCCATGGCGATGATGTGGGTTATCAGCCACCCATGTATCGCTTTATGCGTTGGTGCTTCCACAATCGCGTGTGCCAATGGCTGTATGCCAACCTTCACCCACGCATCACCTACGGGGTGGCGCACGGCTGGTCGTCGAGCAATCGCACCCACCGCAAGCCCACCGCCGTGAAAAAAGAGATAGAAGTGTGCTACGCCAATCTGCTCCGCTTCACCGAGGCATATTCGCAACAGCACCCCGAAGTGCGGCACTATGTGATGGGGCATCTTCACCTTGCCAAGCACGCCACACTCGACGAGCAGGGCCGCACCATCACCATACTTGGCGACTGGATTACGCAAAACACCTACGCCACATTCGACGGCAAGGAAATGCGCCTCCACACCTACGCGCCCGAAAACTGAGCAAGCGCGATTGATGATTTGAGAAGTTGGGCGGCTTTTAAAATCGGGAGTGGTGAAAAGGGTGAAAAGGTGCTAAAAAATTCATAAACAAATAGAAAAATCATATTTTCTTGATAAAAATTGCCCAATATTAGTGCCTAATTCAAAAAAAAGTGCGATATTTGCACTTGCAAAATCGGAGACCACCCCAAAGTGGTTGATATTCGTATGTAAATATTTGAAAATCAGCCATAATGAAAAAGTCTTCGTTTTTGAGTGTTAGATAACATTAATAAATCACTATAAATATACAATACTAAAATGACAAAAGCAGACATCGTTAGCGAAATCTCAAAAGCAACAGGTATTGATAAGGCATCTGTTCTTGAAACAGTTGAAAAGTTTATGGAAACAGTTAAGGACAGCTTGTCAAACGGCGAAAATGTATATCTCCGTGGTTTCGGTAGCTTTATCGTAAAGACCCGTTCGCAAAAGACTGCACGCAACATCTCTCAAAACACCACAATGATTATTCCAGAGCACAACATTCCTGCCTTCAAGCCAGCTAAGGTGTTCATGGAACAGGTGAAGAAGTAATTGCCCATCGCATTTGCGAATAGGTGAAAATCATTATCCTCGACAGAGAAAAGACAAAATATATTTTTTAATCATTTAAAACTAAGTAACAATGCCAAGCGGAAAAAAGAGAAAAGGCCACAAGATGGCTACGCACAAGCGCAAGAAAAGACTTAGAAAGAACAGACATAAAAATAAGAAATAATCTTTCTGTTTAAGTCACACATACTGAGAACAAACTCCCTTTGGCAAAGGTCTCGGTAACGAGCTCCAGCAATAGGTAAGGAGAGTTTGTTCTTTGTCGTATTATTAGATGGCTAAAATTCCCTTTCAAACCAATGAGAAGTGAATTAATAGTTGACGTACAGCCGACCGACATATCCACGGCGCTCCTCGAAGACGGGCGCTTGATGTCGCTGCAAAAGGAGTCGAGAGACGTATCCTATGCCGTCGGTAACCTCTACTTTGCCAAGGTAAAGAAATTGATGCCAGGCCTTAATGCCGCATTCGTGAATGTGGGGCACAAAAAGGACGCATTCCTTCATTACCTTGATTTAGGTTCGCAGTTTGGATCGTATTCAGAGTTCATCAAATCGGTTCTCGAAAATCCGGAAAAGCGTCCTTCGTTATCAAAATTCAAATTGAAGCCCGACATCGACAAGCATGGCTCCGTGTCCGACGTGCTTCAGCAGGGGCAACAGTTGCTCGTGCAGATTGTGAAGGAACCCATTTCCACCAAAGGACCACGACTTACCACCGAAATCACTTTCACAGGGCGCTTTATGGTGCTCATCCCTTTCAACAACAAGATTTCGGTGTCGCAAAAAATCAAGAACTCCGCCGAAAAAATGCGTCTGCGCAAGCTCGTGGAGAGCATCAAGCCCCACAACTTCGGGGTAATCATTCGCACCTCGGCAGAAAACAAGCGAGCAGCCGAACTCAACGCTGAAATGAAAGTGCTGGTCAAGTGCTGGGAAGATAGTGTCGCAAAACTGCAATACACCACCCCGCCAGCTCTCGTGTATGAAGAAGAGAGCAGGGCAGTGAGTGTGATTCGCGACATCTTCAGCCCCGAATTCGAAAGCATATATGTGAATAATGCGGAAATCTACGACCAGCTCCACAACTATGTGAGCCTAATAGCCCCCGACCGTGCCGACATCGTGAAAATCTATTCCGACGATGTGCCTATCTTCGATAAGTTCAATATCACAAGGCAAATCAAGTCGTCGTTTGGAAAAACGGTATCGTTCAAGTCGGGAGCATACATAATAATAGAAAGCACCGAAGCACTGCATGTGATAGATGTGAACTCCGGTAACCGCTCAAAGGCCTCCAGCGACCAGGAAAGCAACGCACTCGACGTGAACCTGCTCGCAGCCGACGAGATAGCGCGACAACTGCGTCTGCGCGACATGGGCGGCATCGTAGTGGTCGATTTCATCGACATGGCAAAGAGCGAACACCGCCAAGCCCTCTACGACCACATGCGTGAAGTGATGCAAAAAGACCGCGCACGGCACAACATATTGCCGCTGAGTAAATTCGGACTGATGCAAATCACCCGTCAGCGTGTGCGCCCGGCTCTCGACATCGTAACCGCCGAAACCTGCCCTTCATGTGGAGGTAAGGGTGAGGTTCTGCCTTCGCTGCTTTTTACCGATATGCTGAAAGACAAGATTGATTACCTTGTCAACTCGCTCGGAGTGAAAAACTTTATTATGTATGTCCACCCATTTGTTGAAGCCTATTTGAAGAAAGGCGTTATCAGCGAATACTTTAAATGGCGTCGTGAATTTGGACGCAAGTTTAAGTTAATGGCCGACCAGAGTCTTGCTTACCTGCAATATAAGGTAATCGACAAAGACCACAACGAAATCGACCTGAAAGAAGAAAAAGACACGAGCAGCTCACACAGCAAAAAAGAGCAACGCTCGCGCAACACTAAAAACGAAGACTGACGCCCCGTAGAAAGCGGTGACCAAGGAGGCATTACCTCCATCACCCACCACGGCGATAGTAACTTCAATGAATGAAAACGAACAAAGTCCGCATCTCCGGAGGCACTCCCAAACCTCCCCAAAGATGCGGACTTTTTATTTATCCAATGTGAGATTAATTTTAGAAGTTAAGGAGTTAATTAAAGAAGTTAAGGAGTTAAGAAGTTAAAGAAGTTAAGACGATTCCTTCGCCTCTGCTAAAATTATGGTTTGAGCAGATTGATGGGGGCTACGTACACGCCATCTTCTCTGCGGTAGGCGCCACCAACAGCTGTTAGCACCATAAGAAACGAAGGGGCCCGTTCTTCGCTGATACTTGTGATTTTGTCACGCAAATTTTTAAGTGACTGCGCACCATGCTCAATTAGTTCGTCGCCACCAAGTTTGATTTCGATGGCTCCCCATCTGCCATCTTCAAGATGCACAACGGCATCACATTCCAAACCAGTGTTGTCGCGATAGTGGGTGACAGTGCCACCAATGGCATTGGCATAGATTGACAAATCTCTTACAGCGAAGTCCTCAAAAAATAATCCAAAGCTTTCCAAATCATTCATGAGGTCGTTAGGGCTCACGCCCAAAGCGCGACATGCTATTGATGTGTCGATGAAATGTCGGGTCGGGGTGCTTCTAATGATTGTCTTTGACCGAATATTTGGATTCCATGCTGGCAAATCTTCAATTACATATAAATCTTTTAATGCTTCCATATAGTCATCAAAAGTTTTGGGATCCATAGTTCGCTCATTGCTTTGTCGCACATCGGCAATGATGGTAGATATTGCAGCTTCTGTGGAGATGTGGCGGGCATAGCTTTTTAATATCATCTTCAAAACCTCAGGCTTCTTGTTTCTGAAGCGCTCATTTTCGCAGTCTTCAAACACAAATAAACCGTTATAATAGTTTTTGGTTATTTCCACTGCTATGTCTTTCGGTGCACGAACGGAAATTGGCCATCCGCCTCTGCAAATCAAAAATGCAATATCCTCAAGCGATATTTCCGAATTTAAGTCCCATGGGTATTCGCTTTTCTCGTCAAATAACTCTATTAACGAAACAGTACCCTTTGATTCTTGCGATTCCCATAAGCTCATAGGGCGCATTTTCACAGGAGCAATCCTGCCAGCCCCACTATGGTGCACTTCTGTTTTGTCGGCAGGGGTTGAACTTCCTGTAAGAATGAATTTGCCGAATTGGTAGTCAAAATCCAAATCGTCTTTAATCTGATTCCAAAGGTCGGGAGCTTTTTGCCATTCATCTATTAGCCTTGGCTTTTCTCCTTCAAGTGCCCACTTGGGATTCATGCGTGCCATTGTAATTGTTTGTTTTGTGTTTAATTTCACAAAACTTTTTTGATATAGCATACAAGTGGTGGTCTTACCGCAGAATTTTGGACCAGCCACCACCACTGCACCCGAAGTTCTCAACTTTAGTTCTATGTCCTTTTCAATAAGCCTCTTGTAGTACATAATATCGTGGTTTAGTAGTATTTATACTGCAAAGTTATAAAATTCCTATAAAAATCAAAATAAAATTCCTATAAATGTAAGAATAAAATTCCCATAAATGTAAATGAAGAATTCCTATAAATGTTATTTTTAGTGATAGGGGAGTGGCAAAAGCATTACTATCACAAGCGCCATCAAAGGGACGGTTCTTTTGATGGTGTTTGCTGTAATGTGTTGGGTGTGCGAATGTTGGAACTGATTTTTGTTGCTTATTTTTGAAGTTTTTTTTCTTGATTATGCTTTTTTTGAGGGGGATGAGGGAAAATCGTACCTTTAGGTGGGGTGGTGGGGGATTATTTGGGGAGGAGGGCGGCGAAGGGGGCGTTGCTCCACACGATGAAGTTGCCTTCGGTGTCGGTGCTGATGGTCATCACGCCCAGGTCGGTGCGCTTCTCGAAAAGGGCTTGGGTGCGCTCTGTGCCCATTGCCATACAGGCAGTTGCCCATGCGTCGGCAGTCATGCAGTCGGGGGCTACAACGGTGGCGCTAAGCAGGGTGGATTCCTCGCTCTTGCCGGTCAGAGGGTTCACGATGTGCGACACCTTTTTGCCGTTCACCTCCTTGAATTTGCGGTAGTTGCCGCTTGTTGCCACCGCCTTGCCGTTGAGGGCAATCACAAGAGCAGATTCGTGAATGGTGGCTTGGTTGTTCTCCACTGGCATGTCAATCGAGATGTGCCATGGCGTGCCTTTCTCGTTCACGCCTTTCGCCACCACTTCGCCGCCAATTTCCACCATACAGTTCGTCACGCCGTTGCGTGCCAACATTCGTGCCACCTCGTCGCATGCAAGTCCCTTGGCAATGCTGCTGAAGTCGAACTGGATGCGCTGGTCGCTCTTCACCACACGCTCATCTTCGAGATGCACTTTTGCGATGCCCACAAACGTGAGCAGGCTGTCGATTTCGGTTTGCGTGGGCAGTTTGCCATTTTTATAGCCGAATCCCCAAGCGTTCACCAGCGGCATCACGGTAGGGTCGTAAGCGCCAGCCGATTGCTTGTTGATGTCCACCGCGCAGCGGAACATACGCATAAATGTGCTGTCGGCACGGTTGGTGGAGTTGGCGTTGAGGCGCGACACCAGCGACTGCTTGTTAAACACGTTCGCGCTGCGGTCGATTGCATCGAGCACAGCGCCAATAGAGTCCGACAAGTCGGCGGTAGCCTCGTAGGTGATGTGGTATTCCGTGGTCCACACATCGCCTTGCGCCTTGAAAAATGCTTTTTTCTCAGGCTTCATCACAAAAAACGCCACCACAGCGCCAATGGTGAAAATCAAAACGGCGATATATTGCTTCGTGAAAATTCGTTTATTCTCCATATTCATATTCGTTCAGTGTTGTGTTCGCAAAGTTAGTGTTTTTGTCGGTGAATAGTTGCAAAATGTGGATAAATGTGGTGAGTTTCGGAAAAAATATTTATTTTTGCAGAAAATAGGCTGCATCTTAGCATAGCAATCAAGTAAACTTGTTGCTCTGCATTCGATTTGCACTATCTTTGCAAAAAGAATAGAAATTAATTAGAAATTTTACAATGATGAAAAAGACCCTTTTGATTTTAGCGATTGCCATGATGGCGATTGGCGCAAGTGCGCAAGTGCGCTTTGGCGTGAAGGCTGGTGTGGGCGTGAACACCCTCCACATCGAAAATCCATCTGCAAACTTCGACACCGACAATCGCACCGGATTCACCGGTGGTGTGATGATGGAAGTGAACCTCCCATTTGGTATAGCAGTAGATGCTTCTGCCCTTTACACTCGCCGCAGTGGCGCGATTGAGGACACGGAAGTGGGTGTGCGCGACTATATCGCTGTGCCTGTGAACCTGAAGTATAAACTTTCGTTGCCAGTGGTGAGCAACATCATCACCCCATTCGCATTCACTGGTCCAGAATTTGCCTTCAATGTGGGCAACAAGAAGTCGGAGGCTGGTAGCGAATACAAGAGCACCACTGTGAGCTGGAATGTGGGCTTGGGCGTGGAACTCGTAAAGCACGTTCAACTTTCGGCAGCCTACTGCATGGGCATCAACAAGAGCATCACCAACGTGCTCGGCATCAGTGGTGTGGAATCGGGAGCAAAAGACCGTTGCTGGACGCTCACAGCCGCCTATTTGTTCTGATTTAATCCCGAATGACCGGTTCGGGTTTTAAAGAAAACTTTTCAATATGGGAGAGTGGCGCACTGTTGCCACTCTCCCTTTTTTTCTTTTGGGTGGTGGGCGTGTGTTTTTTTTCTTGTTATATAATGTGTGGTGATTGGGGAAAAATGCTTATATTTGTAGTTGCAAAATGACGGTTACCGCACTGGTGCGGTCGCATTTGCTATGCAATATGCTGATTAACTATACGATAGCTAATTTTTGACAGTATTACAAATTTTATAAATTAACTAATTAATAACTAACTAACAACATTCTCAACATGAAAAGATTTACAACTTCATGGATGCGTGTAATGCTTTTAGGTTTGGTTAGCTTGTTTGCTTTCCAAGAGGCTGGTGCTGCCACCGTATCGTACGATGGCATCAACTACACCACTTCAGGAACAAAGGCTACAGTTAAGCGTTACACTTACACAAAGGGTGATACCACCTTCTACAAGGGTGATATCGTGATTCCTGAAACATTTGAGCTCAAGGGTGTTACTTACACCGTAGTGGCTACAGCTGCCAACGCATTCGTTGACTGCCGCGAGCTTACTTCACTGCAGCTCCCTGCAACTTGCGTTACCATCGGTCGTAACTGCTTCAAGGGTTGTACAGCATTGAAGAACGACCCAACTCCTGCTACTGCCATCTCTCTTGGTAATGGTTATCTCCAGGACTGCTCTTCAATCACAGAAGTGACTATCCCTGCAGGTGCTTCTGGCAAATTCGTGGCTCAAAACCTTGCAGGTATGACCAGCTTGAAGAAAATCACTTTCGCAGATAGTGAAACTCCTTTCAATATTAACGTTCTTGCGTTTGTAAACAAATTAGGCGAAAGTGTAAAGAGTCCAATCGAAGAAATCTATTTCGGTCGTAACCTTGATGAAGGTTCTGGTTCAAATATGCCTTTCCGTGGCATCAAGACCTTGAAGAAGGTGACTTTCGGTGGCCACTTCACCACTGTCGACGCTGAAATGTTTATGGGTTGTACTGGCCTTACTGAAGTGGTTTATGCTCCTGGCGTGAACGTGGCTTCATTAGGCGCAGGTGCTTTCGCAAGCTGTACATCACTCGCCAGTCTTCAAATTCCTGCTGCAATCACTGCTATTCCTGAACGTCTTTGCTCTGGCGACGCTGCCCTCACCTCTATCACTATGGGCGACGCCGTTACCTCAATCGGTGCTACTGCATTCTACAAGACTGGTTTGAAGAATCTCAGCATTCCTGCTTCTGTTCAAACTATCTACTCAAACGCATTCCAAGGCTCTGCTCTCGTGGGCGAAATCGCTCTTCCAGCAGCCCTCACTTCTGTAGGTTCAAACGCATTTGCCGACACTAAGATCACTGGTGTGAACATTCCTGCTGGTGTTATTGCTATCGGTGCTGCTGCATTCGCTCCTATCACCACTCTTGCTACTATCAAGGTAGATGAAGCCAACACTGCTTTCAAGGTGGTGAACGGCGCTCTCGTAACTGCTGATGGTACCCGTCTTCTCGTCACTGGTCACCAAGGCACTGTGGGCACAGATGCTTTCGCTACAGTAACCAATATCGACAACTACGGTATGGCTTACGCTCCTTGCGCAGTGGCTGAATTCCCAATGCTTGAAAAGATTGGCGACTATGGCTTCGCTAATAGCACTATCAAGAACTTCACTCTCAAGAGCAACGTGACCGTTGGGTCTAACATCTTCAAAAAATCAGCTCTCGAAGCTATCGTGTTTGAAGACGGCCGCAACGAAATTCCTCAAGGTATTTGTGGTGGTTGCGAAAAGCTCAACAGCGTGACACTCCCTACTACCGCTACCAACATTATGAAGGACGCATTTGCAGATTGTCCTGCTCTGAAGAACATGGAAATTCCTGCAAACGTCAACTATATGGAACCAGGCGCAGTGCCTGCCACTATCGAATCGCTCCGCGTGCTCAACGGCAACACTCCAGCTCTTGCAGCTAACGTGTTCAAGGCAGAGCAAAGCAATGTAGTATGTAAGGTGGCTACTAAGGCTGTGGCTAAGTATAAAGCTGCTTCTCAATGGCAATACCTCAACATTCAAGCCGACCCAACTATCCAAACTGGTGGCGCTTCACTCGGTTGCCCAACTGGTCTGTACTTCGCTACCACCGATGGTAAGCTCATGTATAAGGACGAAAACGGTCAAATCGTTGACACCAAGTTTGCAACAGGTGCTCACGCATTCACCCTCCAAAGCTACAAAAACCGCATCTATGTGGCAGTGGCTGGTGAAGAGTTCAAATACCAAAACCCTAACCTTCCACTCGGCGACGGTGAACTCTTCTATGTAAACAACACCAATGGTATCTTCTACCGCGTAACCGTTCTCAACAACGTAGGTTACAAGCCAAGTGAAGACCCATTCTCAATGTATATCGACAAGGCTACAAACAATATCTACATCGCAGACCGTAACGTGGGTGTTCACAAGCTCAATGCCGACACCACAGGTCTCTATGGCCCACAACCATTCTTGTTCGACAACGCATGGCTTCCTTACTATAACGACCTCCTGAGCTGGGGCGCTATCACTGGTGGCTTCTGCCGCGACAGCAAGGGCATCTACTGGCGTACCACTAAGTTCAATGGTCTTGGTCTTACTCGTTTCCGCGATGCCGACATCTATCCAGAAGGTGGCGCTGGTAAGAAACAACCATTCAATGTGCTCTTCAAAGACGTAATTATCAAAACTTCTTACCTCGATGAAGAAAACGGCTACTACTATATGTTCGTTCAGAAGGCTTCTGGTGTTAAGCCAGGTGTTTACCGTATTGCTCTCTCAAAACTCCAAAACGCTGATGGTAGCGACGTAGAAGGTAATGCCGACCTCACTATCGCTGATTGCCAACTCATCGACGATTCTCCTGTATTTATGGACGGTGCTGAAGACTCTGGTGAAATCTGTAACATCGCTCAAATCAATGGCGACGGCACCAACATTTACTGGTCATACATCGCTGCTCCAAGCGACGACAAGGCTATCAAGGGTAGCGTGGCTCTCGATGCCAACAACCCACTCCACAAGAGCGGTATCAAGACTATCAAGAGCGCAGACGCACAACCAGTGGTTACTTTCGCTGTTGAAGGCGTAGAAGCATACGGCGTGTGCGGTGCTACTTATGTGGCTCCTCAAGTTGTATTGCCAGAGGCAATCACTCTCGACAAGGAAGAAGTGACTTTGAACAACGGTGGCGAAACTGTACAACTCACCGCTACAGTTACTCCTGACGAAACCGACAACACCAACGTGGTTTGGACTTCTTCTAACGAAGAAATCGCAACAGTTGACGCTAACGGTCTTGTGACCACTATCAAGCAAGCTTCTTGGAACGAAGAAACTCCTTGCACAGTTACTATCACTGCAAGCTGCGAAGCTAAACCTGAGCTCAAGGCTACTTGCGTGGTTAAGATTCTCAACCCAACTGCTGAAGTGAAGCCAGAAAGCATCACTCTCAACTACGAAGAATACACTATGCCTGGTGGCGTGAACGAACTCCAACTCGTGGCTACAGTTCTTCCACAAGAAACTACCAACCCTGCTGTAAACTGGACTTCTAACAACGTAGAAATCGCTACAGTTGACGCTAACGGTCTTGTGACTATCCTTCCTGCAACAACCAAGGCTGCTACTGACCGCGTGGTGACTATCACCGCTACTTGCGTTCGCAATGCACAAGCTTCTGCTTCTTGCGTGATTACTATCCCTGCTGAAGTGACTGGCGTTGCCGACATCTACGGCACTAAGACTATCAGCAGCGTGAAGTACTACAACGTGGCTGGTATGGAATCTGCAACTCCATTCAATGGCGTGAACATCGTGGTTACCACCTACAGCGATGGCAGCCAATCAGCAAACAAATTGGTGAAATAATCCATCAGTCCACAGAGTGATTCCCTGAATCACATCTAAAATACCCACTTTGGGCGGCTCACAATCGAGTCGCCCAATTTTTTTTGTAGAAATGATATACATGTTGTCCCGAAAAAGATGCGATGAAATTCCGTTAGGAATTTGATGTGTGTAGGCAGGTATGCAGAAA
>OQVR01000487.1_pt1 | contig 17629 bp, 18 predicted proteins | sample 1691521 | NCBI WGS metagenome assembly OQVR01 (sample SAMN03418256, study PRJEB22391) | human gut metagenome | biome: human-gut; feature: organic feature; material: feces | host: Homo sapiens | place: Tanzania | collected 2013-01
TGCGAAGCACTGGCATCGCTAAAAGGCTGTTTTTTATGTTTTTGTTTCTGTGCCCTCCAGTATTTATCCACTGAACTAAAACGCACACACCCCTCATTTTCTCATAAAAGCGAAAAAGATTGCTGCACACGGGCGTTTTCCTTACTTAAAATTTCAAAAATTGGCAGAAAAGTTGTAAATTTGCTTGATATTGTGTGTGCGTGTATGCGTGCACGCGTGGAAAAAATCATCTCTGGCAAGATTGCCCAGCAGACAAATTATAACATTAACATGAAAATTATCTTATTATCAGGTGGTTCTGGTCAGCGCTTATGGCCTTTATCTAACGGAGCACAGGCAAAACAGTTTCTTCGCTTGCTGAAATCACCCGACGGCGAAAAAGAATCGATGGTGCAACGAGTGGTTCGCCAAATCAAGGAAGCAGGACTTCTTGAGAGCATCACAGTGGCAACAAGTGCCGCACAAGCCGATATGATTTCCAACCAACTTAGCGAATACGGAGTTGACATCGTGACCGAGCCAGCCCGCCGCGACACTTTCCCTGCCATTGCACTTGCAGCAGCATATCTCCAAAAAGAAAAGCATTGCCCAGCCGATGAAACGGTGGTGGTGATGCCTTGCGACCCTTACACCGAAAGCGGTTACTTCCAGACTATCGCCAAAATGGTGAAGGCGGTGGAGGCTAAGGCTGCCGACCTGGTGCTGATGGGCATCACCCCCACGAATCCGTCCTCCAAATTTGGCTACATCGTGCCACAGGCTGCCGACGCCGAAAAAGACATTCGCAAAGTGCACAGATTCGTGGAGAAGCCAAAGCACGAACTTGCCGAGCAGTTGCTCACCGAAGGCGCACTGTGGAATGGCGGCGTGTTTGCGTTCCGTCTTGGCTACATCACCTCGATTCTCGATAAATACGTGAGCGCACCATCGTTTGCCGAAGTTCGCTCACGCTATCAGGAGTTCCCAAAAATCAGCTTCGACTACGAAGTGGCAGAGCGTGCCGAATCGGTGGCAGTGATTCCATTCACTGGCCAATGGAAAGACCTCGGCACATGGAATGCCCTCACCGAAGAGTTGCCCAATCAGACCATTGGCAAAGTGGTGCTCGACCCAGAGGCAAAAAACACCCATGTGGTGAACGAACTCAGTATGCCACTGATTTGCCTCGGCACCGACAACTTGGTGGTGGCAGCGAGCAGCGACGGCATTCTGGTGGCCGACAAAGCCCACTCCGAAGAACTCAAAACCCACCTTGCGAAGCTCGGTCCCGACGCACGCCCAATGTACGAGGAGCGCCGCTGGGGCGAATACAAGGTGATTGACCACATCGAGTTTCCCGACGGTCAGAAAGTGCTCACCAAGCAGCTCTGCATCAAGGCCGGCAAAAACATCAGCTATCAGGTGCACCACCAACGCGAAGAAGTGTGGACCATCATCAACGGCACAGGCCGCGTGGTGCTGAGCGGCGAAGAGCGCATAGTGAAGGCTGGCGACGTGGTGCATGTTCGCCGTGAGCAGTTCCACGCTATCCGCGCCATCACCGATCTCTACATCATTGAGGTGCAATCGGGCGAGCGTCTCACCGAAGACGACATCACCCGCTATCCTTACAACTGGGAATAAATAGCAGAATTAACGCATCGGGGGCGTGAAACATCGCCCCACGACGCAAACATATCACTAACAATCAACCCCTTCCGTACCCGATTTGCGAAGTCGGCAAGGAAAACCAAGTTCCCCGATGACTCACCCAACAGGCTGTGTGCAGAGCTGTACAGAGCCGGGATGCTGAAAGAGAAAATGCAGCGCGAGTCATTTTGACCGCAGGCAATGCGCCTGGGTTTGGGGACCTTATACTCATTCGCAGTCATTTTTAATGGAATCAACAGTCCAATCGCTCCAGTGGTACGCGTTCCGAATGTCGGCACGCACACCCCACGAGGCGCAAGCTATTGCCCAACGCGAAGGCTTTGAAACCTACTACGCATTGCGCAAGCAACTCAAAGACGCATCTTACGACACGCCCACCGATGAAGCATTTCAAGACAAACCATTGCTTCCATCGGTGATTTTCGTGAAATGCACAGAGGCGTTTGCGCTGAAAATGCAAGACAGCAAAAAAATGTGGCCATACCGAATGCCCGGCGAAAAGACGCTCTGCCCCATCACACAGCGCGACATCGACGTGTTCAGAACAGCCGTGGAATCGGGATGCCGCAACTTGGAAGTGATTGACGAAAACTTGGCGATGGGCGACAAAGTGCGAGTGCTCGACGGCATATTCAAAGACCAGGAAGGCTACATCGTAAAAATCCGAGGCGACAAACGCTTCGTCATCTCCATCCCGGGCGTAGTGGCAATAGCCACCATCTACATCCCCAAGCACCTCCTCGCCCCCACCCCCTAATGACCGATTTGGGTTTAAACGACAAATCATGGAACTTGAAATAATTGACAAAAATATAAACGACATTCTCGATGGCAGAAAAAACCTTCCTAAGTTTAATCAGCCAGAGCATGCAGGAGTCTGCTCGGCTGGTCCGCTCCTCATTGGGGCGCTCATCGTATGTGATAAAGCGCGAGAAAGCATTAGCACAAGTAGCGATGCTCCAAATGGCGAAGCAAAAACACCAAGCAATTGGGAAATAGACGAATCGCAAGAAAAATGGCTTACAGAATGGGCCAAAGCAAAAGGTGTGTGGATTCCCGAAGCAGAAGATTGGCTCACAAAAAATTATGGAGCAAAAATAGCTGAAGGAGCAGAAGCAAGAGTATATGCTAAAACTGGCGATACACATGTAGTGAAACTACGCACTTCAATCTATGCCACATTAGAGCATTGGAAGCCATTGCGCTACACAACTATCTTTTCCCTGAAACAATAATGAGAGTGACCGGGTTCACACGAGACAGTGATGGGCTGTTCCGAATCATACTCACGCAACCATACATCGAGTGTAACCGACTTGCTACAAAAGCGGAAATCGACACAATGGTAAAAGAAAAAGGATTCTACGACAATGGCGATTCTTCAGGGGTAAACTACATTTCTTCACGACTGCAACTTGAAGACATGCATCCGGCAAATGTTTTCGTAGAAGAACAATCGCTACTACCAGTATGCATTGATTGCATCGTGAAATTCAAAAGAAAATAGTCCCACACACAATGCAAGACACCACATCCGACAACAAACGCATAGCCAAAAACACCATCATGCTCTACATTCGCATGTTTATCAGCATGGTTGTGGGACTATACACATCGCGCGTAGTGCTCGCCACCCTCGGCGTAGAAGACTACGGCATTTATGGCGTGGTAGGCGGCGTGGTGGCAATGATGGGTTTCCTCAACGCATCGATGAGCGGAGCCACCAGCCGATTCCTCACCTTCGAGCTCGGCCGTGGCGACAAAGACCGACTTGCTAAAACCTTCTCATCTGCCCTAATCGTGCATATTGCCATCGCAATAATCGTTTTCATCTTAGCAGAAACCGTGGGGCTGTGGTTCCTGTGCAATAAACTCAACATACCCGAAGGTCGCATGGAGGCTGCACATTGGGTGTACCAGTTCAGCATACTTGCCACCATGCTGAGCATCACCCAAGTGCCATACAACGCCACCATCATCGCCCACGAAAAAATGGACGTATATGCCTACATGGAAATCCTCAACGTGACGCTAAAGCTGCTCATCGTGTACCTGCTCACCATCGGTGATTTCGACAAGCTCAAACTCTACGCCGTACTCACCTTTGCCGTAAGCCTCATCATCATGATGATATACCGCATCTACTGCCTACGCCACTTCAAAGAATCACGCTTCCACTGGGTATGGGACAAAACCTACCTCACCCCCCTCCTATCCTTCTCCGGCTGGAGCATTTATGGTGATATTGCATATACAGTTCGTCAGCAAGGTGCAAATTTCCTCCTTAATATTTTTATCGGGCCAGCAATAAACGCTGCCAATATGTTGGGTTCAACTATTCAAGGACTTCTAATGGGTTTTTCTTCAAATATTGTGATGGCATTCAAACCTCCTATTATAAAAAAATACGCAACAGCAAATTTTGCTGATTTCAACAAGCTAATAAATCTCAGTGTAAAAGCTGCGCAAATACTTCTATTTATTTTTACTATTCCGACACTTTTCCTCACAAAATTTATTCTTCAATTTTGGCTTGGGCAAGTACCAGAAGGAGCTATTGTTATCACACGTTTATGCTTACTCGTCAATATCTTTGCAAGCACGAACGCAGTGTTACTAACTGCAATTCAAGCTTCTGGTAATATTATGAAGTCAAGCTTTATTTGTGGAACTTTATACTTACTAAGTATCCCTACAATGTATGTATTTTTGAAGTTAGGATATGGTTATGAAGTTTGCTATTGGATAATCGTTGCAATCAGCTTTGTTTTTGTAATCATTAATTCTTTTCTCTTAAAGAAAAACACTCCCGAATTCAAGATATCACATTTTTATTTTGCAACCTTTGGTAGATTAATTTTTTTAGGAGTTGTTTCATTTTTATTAATCTACCAAATTAAAGACGCATTTAACGACAACTTCACATCTTTTGTCGCTATTCTATTATTAAATACAATGATAATTGTCACATTATCTGTTATTTTAGTATTTGACGTTCAAGAGAGAGCAAGTATCCTTCTGTTCGTTAAAAAAAGAATACCAAGATGGCATCGCTAATCAAAATAATTAAAATACAGCTTGCTTTTGCTCACAAAATGAAAACGAGCCCTTGTTTTCTTCCTAAATATGAAGAATTGCAAGGAATAAAAAAATGTTTTGTGTTTCTTGCAGCAGACTATGGTAATCTTGGAGATGTAGCTATTACATATGCTCAAGAGAAATATCTTAGCGAGACCCTCCCTGGCTATAAAATTGTAGATGTACCCATTAGCAAAACTCTTAGTTCCATAAAAGCTATACAAGCCATAATCACCAAAGACGACATTATCACAACAGTTGGAGGTGGAAACATGTGCGATTTATACTTTGATATAGAGCTATTACGCCAATTGGTTGTGAAAGCATTCCCTAATAACAAAGTTATTTCATTCCCCCAAACTATTTTTTTCTCGAACACTTTATCAGGAAAATATATCAAGTACCTTGCAAAAAAAACATATAATAAGCATCCAAATATCACAATAGTAGCACGAGAAAAACTATCATTTGAAATAATGTGCTCATTATTTCAACGTTGTGATATTAAATTAACTCCTGATATTGTAATGTCACTAGACAAAAGACACCCTACAGTCAAAAGGCTCGGTGTAACCCTATGTTTGCGGAATGATGCAGAGAGGGCCATTTCTGATTCTAAATACGAAAATCTATTGAATAAGCTCTCCAGAAAATTCAAAATTTCCAACTACGATACTCATATAGGTAAAGATGGGTTATCTATTATTGAAAGAAAAAATGAGCTCGAAAAAATCTGGAATAAATTCAGAACTTCAGAATGGGTGATTACAGACCGACTACACGGCATGATTTTTGCATTTATAACAGGAACTCCAGCTATTGTGTTTTCTAATAACAATCACAAGATAGAAGGAGCCTACGAATGGATAAAAGACTGTGGATATATATATTTCATCAAAAATGGCGAACTTGATGATGTAATGAGCATAATATCCCAACACAAGAGTTTTGATGATACTGGCCAGATCTATAAAAGAATCCAAGACTCCATATCAAGTATTTATTGACAGTTTTATATTATATAACGGTTAAACACAAGAGCATATCCAAAAACTGTTTATCGTTTATGCTATTGAAACATTTAATTCATTAATAAAAATTTCCGTCTTGGAGAGAAAAAGGAATTGTAAAGGAAATAACAGTAATGGATATAAAACCGAACGTTCCTTAAAACATCAGAAAGTGTAAACAAATACTAAAAAATGCTATAGTAAATGGTGCTACGCCCAAAAAAGAAAATCCTAATATTTCACTTTGATATGCAAGGTGGTGGTGCGGAAAAGGTTCTTATCAACTTACTTCAACATCTTGATTACTCCAAATACGACATCACCCTCCATACTATATTTGGAGCAGGGGTGAACATGAAAGATATTCCACAAGAAGTTCATGTGAAATATGTTTTTAAGAAAATCTTTCGAGGATTCAGTTCCCTAATGAAACTTTTGCCTTCCAAATTTTGGCATTGGCTATTCATAAAAGATAAATACGATTTAGAAATCGCCTATTTAGAATCATCACCAACAAGAATCATATCAGGAGGAAATAAAAAAACAAAAAAAATTGCCTGGGTGCACACCACACTATCAAAAGATAAAAAAATATTAAGAGCCTTCAGAAACGACAAGGAAGCTACAATGTGTTATAACAAATTCGAACGTATTGTGTTTGTTTCTAATAACACATTAAAGGAATTCTGTAAATGCCTTCCGAACGTCAAGTCTGAAAAGACTGTGATTCATAACGTAAATGATTATGACAGGATATATAAAAAAGCTATAGAACCATGTCCTCTTGCAATATCCCCTGAACGCATAAACATAATTGCTATCGGCCGTTTAATTAAACTAAAACGATTTGACCGTATTATCCAAGCAATATCACAACTAAAAAAAGAAGGTATCAGTAACATACACTTCTATTTGCTTGGAAAAGGAAATGAGCAAGAGAACCTATCCCAGTTAATTAAAAACAAGGATGTCGAGGACCAGGTTTCTATGCTGGGATTTGACAACAACCCATACAAATGGATAGCAAAAATGGATTTATTTGTATGCAGTTCAGAACGCGAGGGATACAGTACAGCCACCAGTGAAGCTGTGGCACTTGGAATTCCTGTACTTACAACAAAGGTGTCAGGGATGGACGAAATTCTCGAAAATGGAAAGTTTGGATTGATTGTAGAAAACAATGACAACGATTTTTACCATGGACTAAAGACTTTGGTTTCAAATCCAAGGTTAATATCCAAATATAAAAAAACGATTTCTCAACAACCAAAGCCAACTACTCAATCATTCATTGAAAATTACGAAAACTTATTTGACAATATCTAAATAATGAATATGAAAAATCCGGTTGTTTCAATAGTCATGCCCACATATAATGTTGAAAAATATATTTCGGCGGCTATTGTCAGCGTTATAAACCAAACATATTCTGATTGGGAACTCCTCGTCATTGATGATGGTTCTACCGACAACAGCAATTCTGTTGCACAAGCATATGCAAATAAAGACCTTCGCATAAAAGTGCTAAAAAAGGAGAATGGTGGACTTTCTGATGCAAGAAACTATGGAATTGATCTTGCAAAAGGGGAATACATACATTTCTTTGATAGTGATGATGCTGTTGAGCCTGATTTTTACGAAAAAATGGTGAACGCAATTAAAGTAAAAAACGACGACTTCGTAATCTGTGGCTACTACAAGGACTTCATTTCGTCTGATGGAACAAAATCCACATGGTGTTCCCATATCACAAACGTATCCACACCAATAGAAAAAAATGTGAAATGGAGTGACACCTTTTCTGATTGCTTCAATTACGCATGGAATAAACTATATAACGCAAATTTTTTAAAGAATAATAAACTGAAATTTAAAAATGGACTTAGCATTATTGAGGATCAAGAGTTTCTATCAAGAGTTCTTTTGGTAAACCCATCTTATTCATTTTTCGATTACCATGGCTACCACTATATTGTAAGACAAAGATTGACTCTCGGTAATAAATACAGTTCCCAATTTATACAAAGCCATATTCAAAGCATCATATTGCAAAGCGGCTTTGTGGATATCTATCTCGAAGAGAATGACTCCCTCATCGCAAAAGCTAATATTGCAATCTCCGAGGTCAAATGGATGCTGCATGGCATATTCTCGATGCCAAACAAGCTTTCATTTAAAGAGAAAATGCAACAAGTGGACACAATTATCAACAGCGAAAGTGTTCAAACCACACTCGCACTTCACAAATGCACCCATAAAGCAAACCAAATATTAGCAACGCTTGTGAAGCAGAGAAGCAAACTAATAATTTGCTTAATATATTCATTGAGAAAAAAGCTTAACAGACATGCATGAAATAGACTTTATAGCAGCTGAACAGTATGGGTGGATTTTTAATTCTGTAATATTCATACTGTGCTTTGGTACTTTTTTAAAATACTTTGCCATTGCACGACAAAGTGTACTATATAACAGGCCAACCTTTCCAGTATTCACAATCGGATTATCTGTGCTTCTTATTCTTTTTATGGGATTAAGACCATACTCTTATGTTTTTGTCGATACAGGATATTACATATATAGTTATGAGCACTCTTATCAGTCGTTTGCGCCTATCAACTTAGAAAATGAGTGGCTCTGGACATTTTTGGCTTATAGTTTTAGATGCATTGGGCTTAATGCCAATGAATATCTGTTAGCAATCGAAACCTTGTATATTGGCTTAATGCTATACAGCTGCAAGAAACTATTCCCAAACAACCTATGGGTTGCTATGCTGTTTTGCTTTTCTTCTTTTTCATTCTTCACTTTTGGTGTCAATGGTATACGAAATGGCATGGCATGCAGCTTAATATTAGCGGGATTCGCAATAATTAGCACAAAAAAAAATAGCACCCAAAAAAATTTCGGAATTTTATTACTTCTTTTAGCAACAGGTATCCACCGATCAACAATGCTACCCTCTATGTGCTTTATTATAGCTCATTACATTTGGAGAGTTCCTGCATTTGCTATACAAATTTGGTTTATATGCATCATCATTTCTTTAATTTTTGGTAATTATTTTGCAGAGTTATTTGCTGACATAGGAGTTGATGACAGAATGGAAAGTTATCTAAAGGCCCAATATGATGCTGAGACAATTAAGGAAAATTCATCTGTTGGCACCTTTCGATTCGACTTCTTACTATATAGTGCTATGCCGATTTTATTCTTTTGGTACGTGACAATAAAAAGAAACTTCAAAAACAAAATATACAATTTGTTTGCAATTACGTATATTTTAGCAAATTCTTATTGGGTAATTGTGATTAGAGCAAGCCAATCCAACAGATTTGCATACCTTTCATGGTTTCTATACCCAATTATTATAGCATATCCACTAATCCGTTTAAAAATATGGAAAGATCAAGATAGAAAAACCGCAATTATTCTGTTGCTTTATGCGAGTTTCACATTCACAATGTTTTTATTAGGAAAATAAGTATGGCAAGAATATCTGTATTAATGGGCATCTACAACTGTGCGAACACTTTACAGGAAGCGCTCGACTCACTTTATGCTCAAACGTATCAAGACTTTAAAATCATTCTCTGCGATGATGGTTCGAAAGACGACACTTTGAAGATAGCTGAGGAAAATGCGAAAAAGCACCCTAATGTGATTGTTATCAAAAACGAGCGCAACATGGGGCTTAACTACACGCTGAACCATTGCTTGGAGTATGCCGATACAGAATATATTGCACGCATGGATGGCGATGACATCAGCCTCCCCTCTCGTTTTGAAAAAGAAATCAAATTTCTTGACGAACACCCAGAATATGCAGTTGTGAGTGCTCCAATGATTTACTTTGACGAGCAAGGTGAATTCAGACAAGGCAAAGGAAAAGGGGAAGTTTCAAAGAAAGATTTCGTAAGAGGAACCCCTATTTGTCACGCTCCATGCATGGCTCACACTGCCGTATTCAAAGATGTTGGAGGATACACTGTTGACGACAAATTATTACGCGTTGAAGATTACCATCTTTGGTTTAAGATATTTGCTGCTGGTCACAAGTTATATATGCTTAATGAATGCCTATACAAAATGCGCGACGACCGCAATGCCATAGCACGACGCAACTGGAAAGGGCGACGCAACGGAATGCATGTAAAGCACATTGGCTACAAAATGATTGGGCTACCATGGTATTATCAGATATTTGCCATAGAACCAATCTTTAAATATTTTGCACCAAAGTTTGTTTACAACTATTTTCATCGAAAAGGACTGAATAAATGATTTCTATGATAAAAAAGATATTTACAGTTATCATGCTTTTATCAATTTTAACGTCCACTGATAACTCTATTGTAATTGGCAACCCAGGAAAAATCATTCAGCGCAACAGTTCTCCCACTAAAAAATATATTGTCTACCCCATCAATTATGACAAAGATTCTTGAAATAATCAATCTACCAAGTTCGGCCAAGAATTTCATTGGAGGACAATTTAAATATCTTCATGAAAAAGGTGGATTTGAAATGCATCTTATTTGTTCTCCAGGTGATAATATTGAAGATTTTGCAAACCAAAACAACATACATTATTACCCCGTGAATTTATCTCGACAGTTATCACCATGGCGTGACTTGAAATCGCTATGCTGCATCGTTCGCTATCTTCGTCGAAATAAAATTGACATGGTAATTGCCCATCAAGCGAAAGCACGCCTTTTGGGTATGATAGCATGTTCAATTGCAAGAGTGCCACACCGCATAGTATTTGCTCATGGTATACTTTATGAAACCATGACAGGGATGAAACGCACTTTGGTAAAACTAAACGACAAATATGTTTCATGGCTTGCCGACAAAGTGGTTTGCGTAAGCAAATATGTCGCAAATTTCAGAGAGAAAGACCACATCGATAAAAGTGGGAAAAGTATAATTTTGGGTAATGGTTCTTGCAATGGAATTGATGTTGAGCAAAAATTCAACCCAGACAGAATTAACCCAATTGAAATTGCAGAATTAAAATCTAACTTCGGTATAGATGAGAACCAGTTTGTGATAGGATTTGTCGGAAGGCTTGTGCGCGATAAGGGGGTCATAGAGCTTATTGAGGCCTTTAGAGTTCTTCGAGAGAGACATCCAAAACAAAAAATCACACTGCTTGTGATTGGTGAACCTGAGTTCCGCGATGCTTTGCCAACTTCGACACTTGAATATTTACGCAATGGAGAGGACATCATATTTACTGGACAAGTCCCATTCAGCAAAATACAAACTTACTATATGCTGATGAATGTACTTGTGCTTCCGACTCATCGTGAAGGACTGGGTATGGTAGCATTAGAGGCAGAAGCAATGGGCGTTCCGGCTATCGTTTCTGGCTACACAGGAAGTGCAGAGACTGTTATAAACGGGAAAACAGGGTATCATATTGATAAAACCCCAGAGTCTATCATTTGCGCAGTAGAAAAGCTTTTAGACAAAGCATCTGCAGCCGCTATGGGAGAAAACGGTCGCGAATTCGTATCAAAGCATTTCAGTCACGCAAAATATTGCGAACTGATGCTTCAGTTTATAAATACAGAGTTAAATAAGCGATAAATAATGAGTGAAAACAAGAAAAAACTCAGCATTACTTTTCGAATGCTTCGAAAACTGGGTTTTAATTATTCAGAAGAAGCCTATGGACAAGTGTCTATCTGGGGAGTCATCAAACGAGTGCTTAAAACCTACAAAGACACTTTTTTAATAAAATTCGTGTTCAACTCTTTCCTGCTTTCCCCTTTTCTTCCAAGGAGAGTGCGACCTTGGGTTATGAAAAGCATCGGATGTCATGTAGGAAAGGGATGTTTTGTGGGTGACAATGTGCACATAGACACAGGACATGCAGATTTAATCACCTTAGAAGACAGTGTAAGTATTGCCGGGGGGGCACGTTTATTATGTCATCAGCGCGATTTTAGAGAATATTATGTGGGTAGCGATTATATGAAACTTGGATATGTTCTAAAGCCTATAGTATTGAAAAAGGGATGCCTTGTAGGAATGGAGTCGTTCATTATGCCAGGTGTCACAATCGGAGAAGGAGCAATAGTAGGCGCTGGTTCACTTGTCACAAAAGACGTGCCTGCGTGGACTATAGCGACAGGTCGCCCTGCTAAAGTAGTAAAGTCAATCCCAAACAGACCAAAACAATGAATATACTTACGTTTGATATTGAGGAGTGGTTTCTTGAGAAGAACTATTTTGGAAACCGAAAAGAAAAATATCAAGCTTTCGATCTCTATCTAAATCAGATTCTCGACAAATTGGAGAGAGAACAGAAAAAAGCGACATTTTTCTGTGTGGGAGGAATGGCACGAGAATTTCCTGAAGTGGTTAGAAGAATTGCTGATAAAGGCCATGAAATAGGCTGCCATTCCGACCAGCATGTTTGGATCACAAAATTAACTGAAGAAGAATTTCGCACAGATACCATTAGTGCGATTGACGCATTGGAGCAATGTATCGGAGAAAAAGTGCTTAGCTATAGAGCACCTGCCTTCTCTATCGGAAACAGTAATAAGTGGGCTTTTGAGATTTTAGCTGAATGTGGAATTGAGCGCGACGCTTCAATCTTTCCAGCAACTCGCGATTTTGGTGGATTTGCAAATTTCGGGCAAAAAGCGCCTTCGATAGTAAAATGCGGTGGTGCTAAAATCAAGGAATTTCCAATATGCACTACCCATATAGCAGGTAAAGATGTTGCTTATTCCGGAGGAGGTTATTTCCGCTTTTTCCCTCTATGGTTTGTGAAAAAGAAAATGAAAAATATCCTCTATGCCATGACTTATTTCCACATTGACGACCTTATTCCCGAAAGCGGAAGAATGTTGACAAAGAAGGAATTTGAAGACTACTTCAAAGAATCTGGAACGTTCTTTAATCGCTACAAACGGCACATCAAATCGAATCTAGGCAAAAAAAATGCTTTCAATAAAATGAGTAAACTCATTACAGCCTATCAATTTCAAAGCCTTAAATCAGCCGACAAGTTGATTGAGTGGCAGAATGCGCCAGTTGTAGAACTATAGAAATTTGACATAGAATGTATCAGCATTGCTTTAAACGGATAATTGATTTCTGCATTGCACTTGTTGCGCTACTTGTGATTTGGCCAATTCTTTTAATTGTCGCTATTTGGTTACATTTTGCTAATAAGGGGGCTGGGGCTTTTTTCTTGCAAGAGCGTCCGGGGTTAAATGGGAGGATTTTTAAAATTATCAAGTATAAGACAATGACTGATGAGCGCGATGCCGAAGGCAATCTGCTGCCCGATGGGAAGCGATTGACAAAAGTTGGCAAATTTGTGCGCTCTACCTCTATTGATGAGTTACCCCAACTCATAAATGTACTAAAGGGCGACATGGCTCTGATTGGTCCTCGCCCGCTGCGTGTACATTATCTTCCGCTATACAGTATCGAACAAGCCCGCCGACATGATGTGCGCCCTGGAATCACCGGTTGGGCACAGTGCCACGGGAGAAATGGTATTTCATGGACAGAAAGGTTTAAGCTCGATGTATGGTACGTGGACAACTGCTCTTTTATGACCGACATAAAAATAATTATCAGCACAATAAAAACCGTGCTCAATCGCGACGGTATTTCCCAAGAGGGCAATGCCACAATGGAGCCTTTCAATGGATATAACTAAATTAGTTTGAATATGAAGAAAATAGTTGTTTTTGGAGCCACTGGCAATTTAGGCGCATATATTTCTGTTCACATGAAAGAGCAGGGATATGATGTGATTGCTGTAGGCCACAGAAAAAATGATAACAACTTTTTTGCCGACCGTGGAATGTCGTACTACAGCGTTGATATTAAAGACCCTAAGGCCTTTGATATTCTTCCGAAAGATGACATATATGCTGTGGCGCATTTTGCGAGTTCACTTCCCAGCCGATATGCTTTCGACCCCATTGATTTGTTTGAAAGCATCACTATTGGCACACTGAATGTGCTGAACTGGATGCGCACAGCGAACTGCAAGAAGATTGTATTTCCACAAACACCTTCAGATATGGCGAAATATCACAACAATGGTATGGTGATACCGTGTGACGCACCTCGCCACTTCCCTCTCACTGGCGATCATGCTATCTACACGATTGCAAAAAACGCCGCAGTTGACTTGATGGAGCATTACAGAGCTGAATATGGCATCCATTTCTTTGCTCTGAGATTCTTCACCATTTATCAGTATCACCCCAACGCATACCATTACTGCAATTTCAAACGCAGAATGATGCCATTCCGCATGTTGATGGACAGAGCAAGCAAAAGTTTGCCTATTGAGATATGGGGCAACTGTAAGAAAGCGAAAGAAATGGTATATGTCAAAGACTTCGTGCGCATGGTACAGGCCTGCATTGAAAGCGACAAAGAAGGTGGATGCTATAATTTGGGTAACGGATGGCAAGTGACGCTTGAGGAGCAAATCAAGGGCATAATTGAAGTGTTCTCGCCAAAGGACAATCCATCAGAGGTTATCTATGTGCCAAACAAGCCCGACCCTCTTGAAAATGCATTTGATATGAGTAAGACTTTTGGCGACTTCCCGTCATATCGCCCAAAATACAGCTATCTCGACCAGCTTCGCGACTTTAAGCACGAAATGGAAACAGAACCTATGGCACAGTTATGGGGCAGAAAAGAAGATTACGAAGAATAATCCAGTGGTATTGAATTGCTTACAATGAGCAAATACATAGAATACATAAAGAAAGTGCAGAAAGGACTTAACCATGTTTCTCATACACAAGGTGTCTGTAAGGCATATTTGTATTTCGATTACATTTGTGCTGTAATAAGTCACAGATGCTTGATACGACAATATGTGATAGGTGAGTTCTGGAGAAAAAGCCACGCAGAACGAAAAAAATGTTTAACCTACAATCGAATAGTTAAGCTATTTGACCAACTTAACAAAAAAGAATACATTCACATTCTGAACGAAAAGCAAGACTTCAACACTTACTTTAAAGAATTTGTTCATAGAGATTGGTTAGACATTAATCAATCCTCGGAAGAAAGCGTTATTAGTTTCATAAAAAGCCACACCTCTGTGATTATAAAACCAATAAATGGAGTGGAAGGTGGAGGCATTCGTAAATTTGTATTGTCTGATGCTCCCAATACAGATCTCTCAAAGCTATATAAGGAACTAAAAACAGAAAATGTGATAATCGAAGAGGTTATTAAGCAAAATGAGAGAATGGTGTTTGGAAATACTTCTGTAAATACAATTCGCACTCACACTATTCTCGATAAAAAGGGGAAAGCTCATGTAATAAAAGCTATACTCCGTGCTGGCGTTGGTGATTCTGTGGTTGATAATTATGCTCAAGGCGGTTCGATATATGAAGTAGATTTACAAACTGGCATTGTATGCTCAAGAGGTAAATCCAAAGCTGGCGAAAATCATATTATACATCCGGGAACTGATATAGTGATGCTTGGCTATCAAATTCCAAATTGGGACAAAGTCATAAAAGTAAGTTGTGATGCAGCGGAGAACATCCCTCAAATTGGATTTATCGGTTGGGACGTGGCGATTACTCAAAATGGAGTTGAACTAATTGAAGGAAATCACAACCCAGACTACGAACTATTGGAGTACCTTGGTAGTAACTGCTATTACGAAAAAATCACAAAAATAATTTCCTCAAAATGAATATTTTCAATTTTTTAGAAAATACTTGCAAAAAATATTTACTCTTTTCTAGAAAGAAAAGACAATATCACTATTGGACAAAATACTTCAAAAATTGCCTCAAATCACTGAATCGAAAAACACTGACAAACAGTCAAAAGAAAGAAATCCGAAATGTTTTCGGTTCGAATATTAATTATTGTTGTCATGAGTTCTATTATTCTGCGACGGGAGTTTTCTCACCATTATATATGAGCGATCCATTATATTATGCTTACATCGACCCATATTTCAATGATTGGGAGAGAGCTAAATATATAGACCACAAATGTTACTATAAAAGGATGTTTTGCGGTGTACAACAACCTAAATTGATAGCTTATAGCATGAACGGATTTTGGTATGACCAAAATGATTGCTTAATTTCTGTCGCAGAAGCAGCAAAGCTGTCGGCAAAATTCAATACTTGCTTCGTAAAACGGGCCACAGAGTCAGAAGGTGGACATGGAATCACCTTTATTGACAATTCAGCAATTACAGAAAAGCAATTACAAGAAATCCTGTCATCGAAATCATATGACGTTGTAATTCAAGAAGGACTCCGACAAAGCGAAACATTGTCAAAAATCAATAGCAGTTCTGTAAATACTATTCGTATGCTCTCCCTATTAAAGAAAGATGGAAATGTGAAAATATACTCAACCATCCTACGGATGGGAATCAATGGGGCAAAAGTAGACAACGCTAGCAGTGGCGGTATTACCGTTGGCGTTTATGATAATGGCCAACTAAAAGAAGTTGCATATAGTGCCAAAGGCGTCAAATTTCAAAAGCACCCAACTAGTGGAATAGACTTTAAGGATTTTATTATACCCAATTTTGAGAAAATAAAAGAACTTGTTACACAACAAGCAAAACTTTTACCACACTTTAGATTAGTGTCGTGGGACATCGCTCTTAATGAAAAAGATATGCCAATTTTAATTGAAGCGAATCTTCATTTTGGAGAAATTGACTTTCACCAGCTCAATAATGGACCATTATTTGGTGATGATACTAAAGAGATAATAAAAGAAGTATTTTCGTAATTGCATTCATTCGCTAATGAAATAATACCTTCTCATTAAATAATATATGTATAAGCATTTTTTTAAACGCATAATTGATTTTTTCATAGTGCTTTGCGTGCTATTGATGATTTTGCCATTCCTGTTGATTGTGACCATTTTGCTGCTGATTTTCAATGAGGGAGCTGGTGCATTCTTCTTACAGGAGCGACCTGGATACAAGGGCAAGCCATTCAAGATTATCAAGTTCAAAACTATGAACGAGAAGAAAGGGGCTAACGGCAAACTATTACCAGATGTACAACGGATAACTAAATTCGGTCGATTCGTCAGAAACACAAGTATTGACGAATTGCCACAATTAATAAATGTACTGAAAGGCGATATGGCAATTATTGGCCCTCGCCCACTTTTAATGCAATATTTGCCATTATACAGCGCAGAACAATCGCGGCGACACGACGTGCGCCCTGGCATCACGGGCTGGGCACAGTGTCATGGTCGAAACAATTTAAGCTGGACCAAGAAATTTGAACTCGATGTCTGGTATGTTGACCACATCTCATTCATTACAGATGTGAAAGTAGTTTGGACCACGGCTAAAAAAGTGGTATTGCGCAAAGACATAGAAAACGACAACGTAGAGAACAAGCAGTTCACCACACCCCTATTTAATGGAAAAAATTAATGATTTAAGCACTCCTTGCTTCATTCTTGACCCTAAGGAATTAGAAAGAAGTGTTTGTGGATTTCAAGAGGCTTTAAACTCCAAGTTCAGGAACTCAATAGTCGGATATTCAGTAAAAACCAACTCTGTTCCTTTCTGTCTAAAGTGTGTAGGAAAACTTGGAGCTTACGCTGAGGTTGTTTCTTCTGACGAATACGAACTGGCACTGGCTTGTGGATTCGACAAAGGCAACATCATCTACAATGGTCCTTTGAAGTCGAAAGAAACATTTATAGATGCTATCCTTCATGGTGCGATAGTAAATATTGAAACGAAAAGAGAACTTTCATGGCTTAAGGAACTACCCCATGATAAAAAATACAATGTTGGACTACGCGTAAATATCAATATATCGCAAGTCTCGCCAGAAGATGCCGACGGTGAAAATGACAACAGCAGATTT
>OQVR01000490.1_pt1 | contig 17599 bp, 18 predicted proteins | sample 1691521 | NCBI WGS metagenome assembly OQVR01 (sample SAMN03418256, study PRJEB22391) | human gut metagenome | biome: human-gut; feature: organic feature; material: feces | host: Homo sapiens | place: Tanzania | collected 2013-01
GGAAGGACAATCTCACATTCCGAAGAAAGGTCGCCGCATTGCCAGTTCGCCGCTGCTCTCACTTTTCTTCACTCCTCTTCCGGGCAATCTCCTGGAGGCTTCGGCAGAGACTGTCCGCTTGTTTGCGGACTACCAGAAGACCGTGCTGAGCCGCGTGGGCGCCCTTCTTGTGGAGAACGGACATTCGGAACTTGACACAGACTTCGCCAAGGACTACTACAAGGCTGTCTGTATTCTCGGAGACATGAACCTTGAGATAAAGCCCGCCACCTACCTGCGACTGCTCGACCAGTTGCTCGCACCGGTCTCCGTGCCTTTCAATGGCGAACCTCTTAAGGGACTTCAGGTGATGGGACCGCTTGAGACTCGTGCTCTGGATTTCCGCAACCTCATAATCCTCAGTTGCAATGAGGGCACATTCCCGCGCAGGTCGTTCAGCTCGTCATTCATCCCGCCTGAGCTACGCAAAGGATTCGGGCTTCCGACCTACGAGTATCAGGACTCCGTCTGGGCCTACTATTTCTACCGCATGATTCAGCGCGCGGAGAATGTCTGGATGCTCTTCGATTCCCGCACCGAGGACATTAAGTCCGGCGAAGAGAGCCGCTACATAAAACAGTTGGCCTACCTTTTCGACGCTAAGATTCACCGCTATGTGACCTCTCCTGTTCGGGAGGATGAATACACGGAGCCGGAAATTGCCAAGACCCAGGCCGACCTTGACAGACTGCGCGACTTCAAGTTTTCCGCAACCGCGCTTCAGAACTATCTTGCCTGCCCTGCGAAGTTCTACTATGACAAGGTTCTGGGACTCAGTGACCTCGCAGAATCTGTCGATAATCTGGACGGAGGCACGCTCGGAACGGTGTTCCATGCCGTCATGCAGTGGATTTACGCGAAGCCTGGCACGCAGAAGGAGCCTGTCGGAAGGGTGGATGAGGCTTTTATCCGAAAGCGACTCTCCAAGGAATTTGCACCGGAACTTCACTCACGCATACGTCGGGAAATTTGCGAAGCAATCAAGTCCGTGGAGGTGCGTGGCAAGGACATCGTGCTGTGCAGCGTCATCGAGCAATATGTGCGCAGGACACTTGAATATGATCTCGAACTTATGAACTCGCGCGGACTCGACCATTTTACGGCGCTCGCCCTTGAGAAGAACCTGCCGTTTGAGTTCGAAGGAGCGGCGTTTGAAGGCTGCGTGTCCGGGGATACGGCTGCTCCGTCGCACAGAAAGTATGCCTTCAAGGGCTTCATAGACCGGCTCGACAGCTTTGACGATGGCACTGTCCGCGTGGTCGACTACAAGACAGGAAAGGTCTCCGACGATGAGGCAAAGGTCATGGGAGAGGAAGGGAACGACCCATCAAAGGCCTCTGCCATATTCGATTCCGTATTCGCCGAAGACAGCAGGGAACGTCCTAAGATTGCCCTCCAGTTCTTTATCTACAATCTTATGCTGACGCTGAATCCGGAGGGTGAGCTTGTCGCCGCTGAACTGCACACCGAATCGCAGCGTGTCGGTTGCGGTGATGAGGGTGAGGGTGTCGTTGTTTTCGTTCACAGCCCACTCCAGATATTCGGTGCCGCCGCCGATGGTTTTGGCGCTGCTGTCGTCCACCAGCTCGAAGCCCTTTTGTGAGGCATCTGCCCATTTGCCAATGATTGTGGCGCTATCTTCTACCTCTTTTACTACCTCTTCTGCATTTTCCGACGATTTTGCTTCGCCGCCAGAGCATGAGAGCATTGCAAGCGACAATGCTGTACATGCGAAAAACATTGCTTTTTTCATTTCTTCTGTATTTTGTTTGATGTTCTTGTCAGTGTGCAAAATTACTTACAATAAATAAGACCACCAAACATTCGGCACGACATTTCCCTCATAATGCCGTGCCGAAAGGGTGTTTTGCTTTTCATGGTTTAAAATGGAATTGACAGTTGTGTGCCTTTCTGTGGAAGCATCGGCTTCATTAGTTTTTTTATCGACATGCTGTTGGCGGTGCTGATGCCCATGTTGATGGCCCAACCTTGCGTCTTGTTGCGAATGGTGAGCTTCGCCAGCCCCACGCATTTGCCTGCCATGGTGGTGATGAGTCGCACCACGTCGTCGATAGATGTGAAGTTGCTCTTGGCGATTGATGCCATGGTTCGACCGTTCCAACTCAGATTAGCCATGATAAGGTCGGTGCTTGAGATTTTGTGTGTGGTAGCCATTTTTTTCTTTCATTTTCTTTATTGTATTGCAAAGTTACCAATGATATATGCTATAAATCTGCCCAATATAGCAAAACAACGTTAATTTTAGGTTTTTTGCCATGTTTCGCGCTTTTTTTCTTGAAAAAATGCGTTTTTTCATGGGACAAAGGCGTTGAAGTCACATATTTACGCCAAAAGTTTGTGCATTTTATCATTTTTTTATATATCTTTGCCGTGATAATTTTTTATTAACTAACCAATAACACGAAACAACAATGAAAGAATTAGTAGAACAAATCGCTGCTGCTTACGAAGCATTCCAAAAGGACGCTGCTGCTCAAGTTGAAAACGGAAACAAGGCTGCTGGTACTCGTGCCCGCAAGGCTTCTCTCGAAATTGAGAAGAAAATGAAGGAATTCCGCAAAGCTTCTCTTGAAGCTGCTAAGAAATAAGAAGCTCTTTTTTTAGCTCTTATATAAGAAAGGAAGGAATGGCGCACTTGCTATTCCTTTTTTGCGTCTAAATGGGTGATTGATTGTGGAGAAGTTTTGTGGAATGAAAAAAAATGTGTATCTTTGCAGTCGATTTCAAGGCAGTGTACTACGACTTCCCGTTAGTCCTGTTCTGTGACATGATCGTTGAAACTTCGATGCATTGCTGTGATGCTTTAGGCAATGCGTAAAGCGTAGGACGATATTTTTATTAGCCCCAATGGCAGCCACACAGCGCGTCGCCTTCTCACTTCGCGAAGTGATGGTGTACCACATTAGGCCATGGATATTGTGCTACTGCGAGGTAGAAGTAACCGTCTTGAGTCGAGTAATCAAAAATAAATTTTGAACATTTAAATTGTATTAAACACAACTATGTCAAAAGTTTGCGAAATTACAGGCAAGAAGGCGATTACTGGTAATAATGTATCGCACTCTAAGAGAAGAACAAAACGTAAATTCAACGTAAACGTTTTCAATCGTAAGTTCTACTGGGTTGAACAACAAACTTGGATCCGCTTGACCGTGTCAGCTGCAGGTTTGCGTATCATCAACCGTATCGGTCTCGATGCAGCATTGAAGAAAGCTGCTGCTGAAGGTAACTTAAAAGAAATCAAAACATTTGTAAAGTAATTAGAGAATCATGGCAAAAAAAGCTAAAGGCGATAGAGTTCAAGTAATTCTTGAATGCACAGAACAAAAGGCAAGCGGTGTGCCAGGAATGTCACGTTACATCACCACTAAGAACCGCAAGAACACAACAGAACGTTTGGAATTGAAGAAGTTCAATCCTTATTTGAAGAAGTACACTATCCACAAGGAAATTAAATAATAATATTTGAATCATGGCAAAAAAAGTAGTTGCAACCCTTCAAACTGGTGAAGGACGTACATATAGCAAAGTTATTAAGATGGTACGCTCTGAAAAGACTGGTGCCTATGTATTTGTTGAGCGCATGGTTCCTAACGACAAGGTACAGGATGCTCTTAAATAATTGATTATCCAACAAAACTTTATATATGAAACTCTGGAGCAACTATGCTTCAGAGTTTTTTAGTAAAACCACATATAGATATATAGATAGAAGACAAATGTATAAGATTGCGATTGATAAAACCGAGGTTAATACGCTCCCACAGGTGGTGTTTCCAGGCAAGGTGGTGGTGATTGATTCGATGTTTCAATTGAAAGCGGCTGTCGATGTGCTCCGCAAAGCCGATGTTGTAGGGTTTGACACCGAAACGCGCCCATCGTTCAGAAAAGGTGAGCACCACAAGGTGGCATTGATTCAGCTGTCAACTTCCGATATTTGTTTTCTTTTCAGGGTCAATAAGATTGGTGTGCCGCAAGTGCTTGCCGATTATTTGGCAGATGACCACTGCCTCAAAATAGGGCTTTCCACTCAAGACGATTTCCGCCAACTCTCAAAAGTGACCGATGTGGCTCCGGGTGGATTCGTGGAACTCCAAAAGATGGTGGGACGCTACAAAATCAGCGACATTAGCCTACAGAAGATTTTTGCTATTCTCTTTAATCAGAAAATCAGCAAATCGCAGCGCCTTACCAACTGGGAATGTGAATCGCTCACCGATTCGCAGCAGCGTTATGCCGCAATCGACGCATGGGCTTGTGTGAAAATATATGAGTATTTGATTCAAGGTGAGTTCAATCCCGAAACCTCGCCTTACAAAAAGGAGATAGAAAATGAAGAGCAAAATTAAGATGTCGGTATTCGTGCCACTGTGTTTGTTCCTGTATTTGTGCCTGATGGCATGGCTTGGGCGCGAGCGTTTGGCTGATGGTGATTATTGGCACTACTATGGTGTGATTGGCGTAGGGCTCGTCATCATCGTGGCACTGCATTTTGTGCTGAAGAAAAAGGAGTTTTATCGCCAGAAGCGTAGAGAAGAAGCCGAATACGGCACCTACGCCGACGATAAGGAAAACGAACTGCCTCAAATCGAGGATAAGAATGATTTGTTGCCTCGAAAATAAGTTCGATTATAACGCAGGACATGCCTTCGGCATGTTTCCAGCGCGTTGACAAATTGCTGCTTGAATCGAAACATGCCGAAGGCATGTCCCTACGCTATGGCGTTATCGTTTTGGGAGATTTGATACAACCTCCTTTAGAAATCATTTTAACATCAGGGGTTTTTCGCCGTGAAACGGCGAGCGGTTTTTATCCTTGGGGCCAATGTGGAATGCCCTCGTAAGAAGGTGGCGGAGTGATTGTGTGGTTGGCGGCATGGAAACACGTTTCCAATGACACAAAGCGCACAATCTCTCCGACAAATGCGAAGCATTCCACGTTGCTCCAAGGCTGTTTTTTTATGTTTTTGTTTTGGATTCCAACCACGATTCCGGCAACCATGTATAATCATTGCCACAGTAATTTTCCACTGAGCCCTAATGGCCGTTTTTGGATTACATATTGTTATCCCACCACTTTACCAAACAATTCAAATGGTGTGGCATCGGTGATTTCTACTTGGTAGAAGTTGCCGATTTCTAATTTGCCGTTTTCCACAGGAATCAGCACTTCGGGGTCAACTTCTGGCGAATCCCATTCGGTGCGGCCAGAGTAATACATCTCGTCCACGCTGTCGATGATCACTTTATAAACGTTGCCCACTTTCTTCGATTGGATTTCATCCGAAATTTCCTCTTGAATCTCCATGATTTCATCAAGGCGGTCGGCTTTCACGTCCTCTGGAATGATGTCGTCGAAGTGTTTAGCGGCAAATGTGCCTTCTTCTTCGCTGTAGGCGAAAGCGCCCATGCGCTCAAATCGCATCTCTTTCACGAAATCCACCAGGTCGTTGAATTCTTCTTCGCCCTCACCAGGGAATCCTACCATCAGCGTAGTGCGAATGTGTATGCCCGGCACCTCTTTGCGTATGCGCTTAATCAGCTCGATGGTTTCAGCTTTGGTGATGTGGCGCTGCATATTGTTGAGCACCTTATCGGATGAGTGCTGCAAAGCGATGTCGAGGTATTTGCACACATTATCGTGCTTCGCCATCACGGGGAGAATGTCGTAAGGGAATTGGGTAGGGTAGGCGTAGTGCAAGCGTATCCACTCCACACCATCGATTTGCGCCATTTGGTCAATCAGCTCAGGCAGCATCATTTTGCCGTAGAGGTCAAGACCGTACGACGACAAGTCTTGCGCAATCACGTTAAATTCCTTCACGCCTTGGCTCACCAAGTGCTTCACCTCGTTGAGTAGCGTGTCCATTGGCACCGACTTGTGGCGGCCGGTGATTAAAGGAATAGCGCAGAAGGCGCAAAAGCGATTGCAGCCTTCCGATATTTTCAGATATGCGTAATGCTTGGGAGTGGTGAGGTATCTTTCGCTCGACAGGTCCTCCTTGTAACTTTTGCCAAGGTCGTTGAGCATTTCTTTCCAGTTGAATTTACCATAGAATTTGTCAACTTCTGGCAATTCGTCGATGAGTTGCGCCATAAAGCGCTCAGCCAAGCATCCCATCACAAAGAGCTTCTTGATTTTACCCTCTTTTTTTGCTCTGCCAAGCTCCAAAATCATGTCGATGGATTCCTCTTGTGCGTCGCGGATAAAACCGCAGGTGTTCACCACCACTATTTCCCCGTCCACACGACTGGGGTTGTGCTCCACACTGTAGCCGTTGGCTTGAAACTGGCGGATAAGGTGTTCGGAGTCCACCAGGTTTTTAGAGCAACCCAGCGATATGATGTCAATCTTGTTTTTACGCATATTATTCTATTATTCTTTGCCGAACAGACTCCTCACAAATTCCTCTTTGCGGAAGATCTGCAAATCGGTCATACCTTCACCCAGACCGATGTATTTCACAGGAATGTTAAACTGGTCGCTGATGCCAATCACCACGCCACCCTTGGCGGTGCCGTCGAGTTTGGTGATAGCGAGGGCATTCACCTCAGTGGCAGCCACAAATTGCTTTGCTTGCTCAAATGCGTTCTGACCGGTAGAGCCATCAAGCACCAGCAGAATTTCGTTAGGAGCCCAATCCACCACCTTCTTCATCACATTCTTAATTTTTGTCAGCTCGTTCATCAAACCCACATTGTTGTGCAGACGGCCGGCGGTGTCGATAATCACCACGTCGGCACCCTGTGCCACGGCGCTTTTCACCGTGTCGAAAGCCACAGAAGCAGGGTCTGTACCCATTTTGTGCTTAATCACCGATACGCCCACTCTTTCGCCCCAGCGTTCGAGCTGCTCATCGGCGGCGGCACGATAGGTGTCGGCAGCACCGAGCACCACCTTGTTGCCTGCTTGGGTGAAGTTGTAGGCGAGTTTACCGATAGTGGTGGTTTTACCCACACCATTCACGCCCACCACCATAATCACATACGGTTTCTTGTCGGTGGCAACGGTAAAGTCGGCTACTTCGCTATTATTGTTGTCGGCAAGCATTTGTGAAATCTCGTCGCAAAGCAAGGCGTTGAGTTCAGAGGTGCCAACATACTTATCGCGAGCTACACGGTCCTGTATTCTCTTGATAATTTTCAAGGTGGTATCTACGCCCACATCGCTTGTGATGAAAGCCTCTTCAAGATTGTCGAGAACATCGTCGTCGATTGTCGATTTTCCCGCAATAGCGTGCGCTATTTTACTGAATACGCCTTCCTTGGTTTTTTTCAAACCATTGTCAAGAGTTTCCTTTTTTTCTTTTGAGAAAAATTTGCTGAAAATGCCCATAAATAATTCATTATTGTTTCAAACCACAAAGTTACAAAAAAAACCTCAACCCACCAATTTCACCCCACACGCCCCACAACTCAACAACTTACTACTTTGCTGTTTCCATAGCTGGCATCTTATAAAAACCGAAAGACCGCAAGAAGTAATCATAAAAATCCTCATACGACCTAATGACCGATTTGAGATTATCCTTGCTCTAAAAGTTCCTTGTCAGTCAAGAAATCCAACAATCCTATTGTCATTACACCAAGTTCATCTTCTTTGCGGTGAATATCATCACCTACAATAACAACCTTTCGAAAGTGGTCGTTGATGGACAATAACGGTCGTCGTTCTTGCTGTTCCTTCTCAGGCGTGGGCATGTGGAACGCCGACTGTATATACACCCTGTATGGAGGACGATTCACCACAAAGTCTACCTCCAACTGTTTTCTGACAAACTTCCCGTTCTCGTCCTTGCCCCCAAGTTCTACTAATCCGACATCCACATTATATCCACGACTGCGAAGCTCGTTATAGATGATATTTTCCATAATGTGCGTCTCCTCCTGTTGACGATAGTTGAGAATGGCTGCACGAATGCCAATATCGGCGAAATAATACTTTGTTTCAGTACCGATATATTTTCTGCCTTTCACATCATAGCGTAGGGCTTCTTCAATTAAGAAAGAGTCTTTAAGGTAGTCAATATATTGTTTTATCGTGTCCCTTTTAATGGTCACACCTTGTGTGGACTGAAATGTGTTGGCTATTCTTGTTGGATTGGTTGATGAACCTATGCCAGAAGCAAGCACACGCACCAACTCTTTCATTCCTTCAGAATTGCGTAAATGGTTGCGTTCTATCACATCACGAAGATAAGTGGTTTCATACAGTCCACGCAGATAGTCTGTCTTTTTTTCTTTCGTTTCCAGTATAGCCACTTGTGGGAGTCCTCCAAATGTGTAGTAATCCAACCATGCCTTGCGTATGTCGCCGCCTATACCATTGAAATACTCATCAAAAGTAAGAGGCCAGATGCGTATCTCGTCACCTCTGCCTCGAAACTCTGTCACCACGTCGCTTGACAGGAATCGAGAGTTTGAACCAGACACATAAACGTCCACATTCCTCATGTGGGTTAAGCTAAGGATAACCTCCACAAAATCTTCCACCATTTGCACCTCATCTAAAACAATATAATGAGGATTCCCATCTTCAATAACTTTTGAGTCGATATAGTCGAGTAAAGCATCAGGTTTTCTCAATCGCCTGTTACGGAAGTCATCAAGCTGTATCTCAATGATGTGGCTATCAGTCACCCCATGTTCCAGAAGCCAGTTATGCCAGATGTTGAACAGCAGAAAAGATTTTCCACAACGTCTTACACCAGTAATAATTTTCACAAGACCATTCCCACGTCCTGCGATGAGTTCTTTCAAGTATTTCTTGCGATCAAAAAACATATTAGGGTACTATTTTTGATATTAGTATCACATTTTACCCCACAAATATAATGTTTTTATCATAAACGACAACATAAACGACACAAAAAATGAATTTAGCTAACATGAAAAAATTATTCTGTCGCTTGTATTGCTACAATATTATGCAATTATAATGTGAAAGTGAATGGTTGGAAATCACGTTCCAATTGATGATTCCTATAAAGTAGTGTGTTGGCTGATTTTCCCCTGATTTTTCCCCTTTTTGGCCTTGCGTTGTTTAAGGCGATGTTGATATTTTTGCGTTGGAGGTCTTTGAATTAGTGTGATTGGAGGTGGTGTGGGTGTAATGAAGCATTATGAGTTTCGATTTTGACGAAAAACGGGCTTGTTTTGGTTCCAAAATCTCAATTTTGGTGTTTCGGGTGTTTCGGGTGTTTCGGGTGTTTCAGGTGTTTCGGGTGCTTCGGGTGCTTCGGGTGCTTCAGGTGCTTCGGGTGCTTCAGGTGCTTCAGGTGCTTCAGGTGCTTTGAAAAAACTGGCAGGGTGGAAGTCGGGTGCTTGGTCGGAATTATTCTAACTTCTAATTTCTAACATCTAATTTCTCAAATGGTGCTTCAGGTGCTCTGTTTTCGTTTTATACTTGTTTGAAGCGATAAAGTTGCACATTTGGCAAAAAACGCAAAAAACATGGCTGCGGTTGGGGAAGTTTTGCTCCATTGGAATTATTATTGTAATTTTGTGAGTAAATTAGACAGATTATGAATTACAAAGTCGTAGCGACAAGTAAAGATACTAAAGCCCGTGCGGGTGTGATTGGCACTGACCACGGCGAAATCCAGACTCCAATTTTTATGCCAGTGGGCACTGTGGGCGCGGTGAAGGCTGTTCACATGCACGAACTGCGCGATGATATTAAGGCGCAGATCATTTTGGGCAACACTTACCATCTGTATTTGCGCCCTGGTATGGACATCATTGAGCGCGCTGGTGGTTTGCATAAATTCAACACTTGGGATAAACCGATTCTTACTGATAGTGGCGGCTTTCAGGTGTTTTCGCTTTCCAGCAACCGCAAACTGAAAGAAGAAGGTGCGGCATTCCGTAGCCATATCGATGGTTCAAAGCACCTGTTCACCCCAGAGAAAGTGGTGGATATTCAGCGCAGTATAGGTAGCGATATTATGATGGCACTTGATGAGTGTCCTCCCGGCACATCTGATTATCAGTATGCCGAGAAGTCGCTTCGTCTTACCCAAAGGTGGCTCAAGCGTGGTTGGGATTATTTTAATGCCACATCACCACGTTATGGCCATTCGCAAGCCTTTTTCCCCATTGTGCAGGGCTGTGTGTATAAAGACCTGCGCACCGACAGCGCGAAATTCGTAGCCGACTTGGGTGCTGAGGGTAACGCTATCGGTGGTTTGGCAGTAGGTGAACCAACCGAGGCTATGTACGATATGATTGAGGTGGTGAACGAAATTCTGCCGGAAGACAAGCCTCGCTACCTCATGGGCGTGGGCACACCAGCCAACATACTTGAAGCCATTGATCGTGGCGTGGATATGATGGACTGCGTGATGCCAACTCGCAACGGCCGTAACGGTATGCTTTTCACCCAGCATGGCATTATGAATATGCGCAACAAGAAGTGGGCTGACGATTTTTCACCACTTCAAGAAGATGGCGCTTCGATTGTGGATAAGATTTACTCTAAAGCCTACGTTCGTCACCTGTTCGTCTCGCAAGAGATTTTGGCGATGCAAATTGCAAGCGTTCATAATCTCGCATTCTATTTGTGGCTTGTGGGTGAGGCTCGCAAACACATTATTGAGGGCGACTTCAAGTCGTGGAAAACTGAAATGGTGGAACGTGTCACACGCCGCCTATAATTGTAAGCATCATGCAAGACAGCATTGAAAACATACAGCCCGAAGAATTGAATGGTGATGCCACATCACCAACCACAAGTGTGGAAACAAGCGCAGATGACGAGCAGAAACAGTTGTCAGACATTGACAACTCCGCTGAATCTGCCGAATCATCTACCGCTGAAAAGAAAAAAGAGGCAAAGAAACCATTGGTCAAGAAATTTGACCTTTATATTATAAAGAAATTTATCGGCACATTTTTCTTTATTATTCTGATGCTTTTGTTGGTGATTGTAATGTTCGACATCAACGAAAAGCTCGATGCTATGCTTCTTGCCCCATTGAAGGAAACTGTGTTTAAATATTTCTTGAACTTCCTGCCGGGCTTCATCAACCAGTTTGCGCCGATGTTCGTGTTTATTACAGTGATTTTCTTCACCTCGAAATTAGCCGACAGGTGCGAAATTACCGCAATTCTATCAAGTGGCATCAGTTTCAACCGATTGGCAGTACCCTATATTGTGTCGGCGGTATTTATTTCGATAGGCACGCTGGTACTGTCGTTGTATATCATTCCGCCTGCTAATGTGAAGCGAATTGAATACACCAACCAATGGGTGAAAAACAAGCGAGTGGACTATGGCGACAATGTGCAACTGCAAATGCGCCCTGGTGTGATGTTTCACATGGAGCGATACGACAACACCACCAAGCATGGCTACCACATTTCTATTGAGGAATTTAAGGACAATGTGTTGGTGTCGAGAATCACAGCCCAAAGTGCTGTTTACGACACGTTGGGACGCTGGAAATTGAGCGACTATAATCATCGTAAGTTCGACGGATTGAAGGAAACAATGACCACTGGCAGCATGATGGACACGCTCTTGAATTTCGACCCAAAGGACTTCCTGATTTCGAAAAACGACCAGGAAACCCTCACCTCGCCAGAATTGAAACGCTACATTACCGAACAGCGTGAGCGTGGTGTGGCTAATATCCAGCAATTCGAGATTGAATACGAAAAGCGCTATGCTATGACGGCAGCAGCACTGATTCTGACCATTATCGGTTTCTCTCTGTCGTCAAGAAAGGTGCGTGGTGGCACGGGATTGAACATTATGATTGGTATTGTGCTGAGTTTCTCCTACATCCTGTTTATGCAGGTGACGCAAACCTTCGCCCAAAACGGCTACACCTCATCGCGTGTTGCAATGTGGATTCCGAATATTTTGTTCACCCTTATTGCTGTGGTTCTTTACAAGAAAGCCTCCCGCTAATAGCGAGTAGCGAAAATAAGATACAAATAATCCCCAAAGATTTTCTCAACGCATCTTTGGGGATTATTATAATTATGAGTATGTGGGAGTTTATCGCATTGCGTATTGAACGCTGCTGTTCACCATTTGCTTGTAGGCATACACGCCACGTTCGCTTAATTCCACGGTCTTGAAATCACCTTCAGGGGTAATCATTTTCACATGAGTGTCGTCAACGTATTGCAGGAATTTCACTTCCTTGTCACCATTGCAAACGCTCCAAGAGTTGTCGGATGCGTCGAAGTTGAATTTCACCACGCTCTTGTCGGTTGTGTTAGTGATGGTGTAGCCATTCTTGTCGCTCTTCACAATGTATCTGCCGTTCTTGCCGTCAATAGTCTTTGTGCTTGCTTGCACAGGGTTTTCACCCGACCAGAATTCAATGCTGTTGAGCACCAACAAGTCAGCCAAGCCCGAAAGCTCATATACTGGAAGAATCCAGAATGCCACGAACACCAGTTCGTTGACGAATTTACTACCCACTTGCTTATTCCAAGTTAACACTTTATTGGTGAGCTTGAAACTACCAATACATGAAGTGAACATCATTGATGATGCCAATATGGCGATTAATGCCACGCTTAAATACTTTTTCTTCATGATGTATAAATTTTAAAAAATTATTATTTACGATATGCTTCAAATCTACTTTCCACCTTTTGAACATAATTCACGGTTTCGTTGCTACGGAAATAACCGTATTTGCACACAGGGTCGTTGTAATATCGTTCATTGGTCTTCCACTTCAGAGCCTCTTCCACATTGCCGTACCAAACATGGGGATTCTTGCCGTATTTTTGCGCAAGATTGATGGCGTCGACGATGTGGGCAATACCACCATTGTAGGCGGCAAGCATGAATCTCATTCTTTCTTTAGGGTCGGGCACTCTGCTGGAGAAATACTTTTCCAAGCTCGAAAGCTCGCGCACAGCAGCCTTCACGCTCACTTCAGGGTCGTGCAGCTTCGACGTGTCGAATCCATAGCCCCTTGCTGTGCTGGGCATGATTTGCATCAGTCCCCTTGCGCCAGCCCACGACACCACTCTTGGATCGAATTTCGACTCCACATAGGCAATGGCGGCAAGCAGTTGCCAAGGGTAGGAGATATGTCCGGAATAGGCTTTAAACAAGTCGTCGTATGGCGAGATGTCGCCATTTTTCCTCACATATTTTCCGCTACCACCGTATGTGTCGTTATCCTGCGTGAGCGAAAAGCGGCTTTGCTCAAAGTAGTGCTTTGATATGTCTTCGCTATAGAGAATGGTCCGCTCGCTTGTGCTCCAAGCGTCAATGGAGTCTGATAGGGCGTTGTTGTTGAGGTTCACTGCCCATGATGATCGTTGAGGGAAACTCACCTCCAAACCGATGTCGATGTTGCTGTAATACGTTTTATTGATTTTAGCAATATCGCTATCCACAATCGTATATGGAATTTTCCCCGTGCTCACCTGATTCACAAGGTCTTGAACATCAACGGTGTCTTTGTCCACCGATTTGATGTTGATACCACCGCCAATCTCGCTGTTGAGGTTCTCAAGTCTCGACTCGTATTTCGAGCCTTTCTCCACATACAGGTCTTTGTCTTTCAGCTGTGTGACATTTGTAATGCGGAGTCGGCCCTTACGCTGCACCAGCACTTGATAGGTGGTGTTGGTTTCGCCGCAGTGCAGCACTTCCTCGTTAAATTCAGCGGTAATGGGAATCTCGTATGCCAGCACATCCACCTGGTCGTCCTTCACAAGTTGAAGCAGCGATTGCATACTGTGAGCCAATGTGAATTTTAGCGCTATCTTTTTGTCCTTCGCAAAATCACAAATTCGGTCATAATCATAGCCCAGCGTGTCGCCTCGATAGATGAAGAAACTCGTTGGGCTATACAGGGTGCCCACACGAAGCGTGTCGGGCAGTTTGTAACTGTCGCTTTCATTTGCCGTAGAAGATGCGCAACCTTGGCAAATCATTGCCAAAGCACATATCGCCATGTATGTACTAAAAAGTTGTCGCATTTCGGCAAATTGTGTCGTTAATATTCAAATGTGCCGTATTCGCTCTTGATGGTCAGATGGTTTTCTTCTGCATCTTCCACTCTACCGATGATTTGTGCATCGATATTGAACGACTTAGAAATTTCAATGATGTCGGCAGCGTCTTCTGGTGAAACGTAAATTTCCATACGGTGTCCCATATTGAACACTTTGTACATTTCCTTCCAGTCGGTTCCCGATTCCTCTTGAATGAGCTTGAAGAGTGGTGGGATAGGGAAGAGGTTGTCCTTCACCACATGCTTGTTTTTCACAAAGTGCATCACCTTGGTTTGAGCACCGCCAGTGCAGTGTACCATACCGTGCACCTTGTCGTGCATCTTATCGAGCACCTTCTTGATTACAGGTGCATAGGTACGGGTAGGAGAAAGCACCAGTTCTCCAGCGTTCACTTCCAAGCCGTCGATAGTTTCGGTCAGTTTCTTAGAACCAGAATACACGAGTTCGTTAGGCACAGCCTGATCGTAGCTTTCGGGATATTTCTCTGCGATGTATTTCGCAAACACATCGTGGCGTGCCGAAGTCAGACCATTGCTGCCCATACCGCCATTGTATTTGGTTTCGTAAGTGGCTTTACCGAACGATGCCAAGCCCACAATCACATCGCCACCCTTAATGTTGGCGTTGTCGATCACTTTGTCGCGACGCATTCTGCAAGTCACAGTGCTGTCAACGATAATGGTGCGCACCAAGTCGCCCACATCGGCAGTTTCGCCGCCAGTGGAAATGATGTTCACACCCATTTTATTGAGTTCGTCAAGAAATTCCTGTGTGCCATTGATAATTGCAGAAATCACCTCGCCTGGAATGAGGTTCTTGTTTCTGCCAATGGTTGAGGAAAGGAGGATGTTGTCGGTTGCGCCCACGCAAAGCAGGTCGTCGATGTTCATCACCACTGCATCTTGAGCCACGCCTTTCCAAACGCTCAAATCGCCAGTCTCTTTCCAATAGATATAAGCCAACGATGATTTAGTACCAGCACCATCGGCGTGCATAATGTTGCAATATTCGGGGTCGCCGCCCAAAATATCAGGGATTATTTTACAAAAAGCCAGAGGAAAAACGCCTTTGTCAATTTTTTTAATAGCGTTATGCACATCATCTTTTGAGGCAGATACACCTCTAAGATCGTATCGTTGATTGCTCATTTTAGAAAATTATAATAAGTTTTTGATTACGACGAGATAAATTAGTGATGCCGGCACAGCAAACAGCAGACTGTCGATGCGGTCGAGAATGCCACCGTGTCCGGGAATCAAATGGCTTGAGTCTTTCACACCGGCTGTTCTCTTCATGAGTGACTCGGTGAGGTCGCCAAGCGTTGCGAATATCGAAACCACCATGCCCCAACCGGCAAAAAGAAGTGCCGATGGGCCGTGGAAAATATCGTTGAAATATGCACCCATCACATAACCAGCCAACACGGAAAGAACGAGGCCGCCCCAGAAACCTTCCCACGACTTCTTGGGTGAAATGCGTTCAAACAGGCGGTGCTTGCCAATGGTGGAGCCCACAAGGTAGGCACCAGAATCGTTGAGCCACAAGAAAATGAAAATGCTGAGCAGGAGCATACTGTTTTCGGAGAAACTGATGGTGCTCATCAAGCCCAGTGGAATGGCTACATAGCAAATGCAGAAAAACGACTGCTGTAAACTCTTGATGGGGTTTTGATTAGTGATGTAGAGCTGGATTGTGAATCTCACCAATCCGTAGAGCAAGATGGGAAGGAAACTTGCAAGCGAGTGACCGCACTCTTCGTTGAAGAAAAACGACGCGAACACGGCTAAAGCCCCAAGTGCATCGACGCACTTAACGACCTTCGATTGATTTTGCTCATCACAATGGGTTAGACGGCTGGCTTCCCAAACGCCAATCAATGTGACAATCCCAAAAAACACCAAGAAAATAGCTGGAATAGTATCAAAAAAATAGATGGCGCAGAATATGAGTCCTACATACACTGCTCCAGATAAAATGCGTGTGATGAAATTCTTCAAACCTCTTATATTTTAGTTTACTACAAAGTTACTTTTTTTATTTGATGTGAGCAAAATTTATCGAAATTTGATATAATAAAATAGCCACTATAGCGTTATAAAGATGTGTAATTTAAAATTGAGTGCCTATGCAGAAAAAAACTACTACTGTAAAATTTGAAATTCGTGAAAATTCCCAAGCGCGGCCAAAGCTTTCGACTGTGAGTCTGTTGAAGCAATTTGCCGAGATCGAGTTCACAACGTAGAACAGCAGGAAGAATGGCAGATAGCGAAGTGCGATCAGCACTTTATCAGCACCAAAGGTTTTGAACGCAACGACATACATCCGATAATCAACTTGGAAGAAATAGTGTGCTGCAAAAACAAGGCCGAACGAGACAACGATCACGATAACCGCGAGGGCAATGGTCTTCCACAGCTGCTCCAGATTCAGATACAGACCCGCTTTCCGGGCACTCCAACCGTGTTTTTTTCCATAAGCACCGTAAAAAACGGCAGAGCAGAATATTGCAAAGATGCCGCAAAGAGCAGCCCATGTACCGATCGTCAGGGGGCCGGTCTGCACAAAGAAGTTTGTTGTCTTTGAGTAAACGGTATTCATGCAGAACAAAAAGCTTGCACCGGAAAAAACTGCACCGATAATCAGCAGAACCCAGTACCAGACCTTGGCACCGCTGTCCTGCACAGGGGATGGCTGTACAGTTTCACCACTGCGGAGAACGGAAAACACAGGAGTATCAAGCAGAACCAGCGTGAAACTGACCATGAAGACCAAAAGACCGATCACGCCGAGGCTGTTGAATACCGCTTTAATGGGCCAGATCTGATCGCTGGCAGGCAGGGGCTTTGGAGCGCCGAGCGTTGTATCAAAAAAATCAACAGCATAGCCGACACAAGTAGTAGAAAAAGCAACGAGAGGATGGATCATGTTCGGCCGATAAATCACGCGATAAGCGGTCTTTCCATCAAAATCGCGCATATAATATTTGCCGCCTTCTGCGATACCGGCAAAGCCGTCCTCATTAAAATTCAGGAATTTTTTAGCACCATCTGTTTCCATGAAGGCTGCCGGATTGGTCAGCATATTTCCGGCGTCATCATAGGTTCCAAAGTAAAAGTCATCATGGGTACTGGCAATAATGCCAACACTGCGTGAGCCGTAATCTCCGCTATGGTCACCGCCGGTATCATCCTGCCAATCGCCAGCCTGCTGCAGAACGGCGGCGATCAAAGGAGTTTCCCGGGAATTATCGATCTCTACCGCCATATTAGCAGCTGTACCGCCGCTGGAATGGCCTGTAACGCCAATACGGGCTGTATCAACGTACGGAAGGCTTGCAATAAGCTGAACTGCACCATCGACGCCCACAGCACCATCGTAGAGTTCTGCAATCGACAGGCTTTCCGAGTCGCCATGACTGTGCAGATCAAGTGCCAGCACTACATATCCCCGGCGAGCCAGCTCAATACTATACAAGTCCTGCATTTCTTTGTTGTTATACCATCCTTCGATCGTAACAACGCCCGGTGCCGGAGTGTCTTTGGTT
>OQVR01000491.1_pt1 | contig 17592 bp, 8 predicted proteins | sample 1691521 | NCBI WGS metagenome assembly OQVR01 (sample SAMN03418256, study PRJEB22391) | human gut metagenome | biome: human-gut; feature: organic feature; material: feces | host: Homo sapiens | place: Tanzania | collected 2013-01
TTAAATCCATGAATACTGAACGGGACACATACAATCAGATCGAGTACGCGCGTGAAACCGGACGTGAGGAAGGACGAGCGGAAGGGCGAGAAGAGGGTCGCAAGGAAGGACATGCTGAAGGGCGAGAGGAAGGCCTCAAAGAGGGTCGCAAGGAAGGACATAAAGAAGGCAAGGAGGAAGGTCTCAGGAAAGGACGTGAGGAAGGACGAGGAGAGGAGCGCTTGAAGATTGCCATGAATCTTATACGGCTCGGAGCATCATGCGAGATTATCACGCAAGCCACAGGGCTCTCAGCAGAAGAGGTTTCCAGGCTAAAGGAAGATCTGAGTAATGCTTAGCAATTAGGTTATATCATTCTGGACTCGGCAATGCGGATAATCTCTTTTTAATCTCAAAAAATAAATACCTGCCTTTACAGACTCATGCCAATGTCCATTGTCGGCTCATCTTTGCATTTTTTCGCGCCATGATTGTAAAACGTTTTTTTGTAGATTATTTTGTTTATATTGCGACATTAGTTTATACGCGTTTTAATCTTTAACGACGTTAGCCATGAAACGTAAGTTTATTTTCAATGCCAAGATGTCGGCAATCGTGTTTGTCGCAGTCTTTATCCTGTCCTTCGTCCTGTTCCCTACAATGAGCGGTGCCCTCAAAGCAGTATTGACCGCAGTCCTCAGCGTGGTCTTCTATGTATTATGCTCAAATGTGATCCGTATTGAAGCGAAAATCAATGCCGGAAAGTTGTTTGTGGCATTTTTTGTAGCATATGTGGCCACAACAGCCATATATATCGTGATGGATACGTCGTCATTGGCAGACCTCCGGACATACATCAAGCCGCTTTTTGTCTTGATACCATTGTTTGCCGCGATGTCCTGCACAAATAAGGAATAAACCATATAATCTTGTCAATGCCATACAGGCGTGGCCAGTCACGGATAAGTATCTGAACATGACTGGCCGGAATACGAGAGTCTCGGCAAAAAATACGAACAATGGTATCAAGACAAAAAGCGGCTTGATGTATGTCTGCCGGCAACATTAAGCCTGTAAATGAATGAAGACAACATAAAGCCGTCCGGAAATCCAATGGACGGCTTTACTCGTATGTCCTTGACACGGAAAGTTCCTGGCAAAGAATTCCGCGTTAATTCAGAACCACATTGTCCAGATATTCGCTGAACAATGCCCGTGCACGCTCCAACTGCTCCTTGGTATTCAGCGGAACACCTTCCAGTTCGTATTTTTTGCCGAGACTCTCGTATTTGTGGATACCCAGAGTGTGATATGGCAGGATTTCCAGGCGCTGGAGCATCTTGTATGCCGGCTTGCCGGAAGACTTTCCTGAGAAATGCTCTCCCAGGGCCCTGATGTCCTCCTCGAAATCACTATATCCCGGAACAAGGACATATCTCATCCAGAACGGCTTTTCGTGCTCCTCCAGCCACTTTGCCGTGTTGAGAGTGATAGTGTTGTCCCTGCCTGTCAGGGCAAGATGCCTGGCTGGATTGAACTCTTTCATATCCAGAAGCACCAGATCGGCCAGGGAGAACAATTCTTCCACATCCGGATTCCACACTCCGCCGTTGCTGTCCAGACAAACATGTATCCCATTGTCCTTAAGCATCTTGACGAGAGGAATGAGGGCCTTCGCCTGTGCAGTCGGCTCACCTCCGGAAAATGTCACCCCGCCTTTCTTGCCGAAAAACGGTTTCTCCCTCAATGCCATATCCAGAATCTCTTCCGGTTTTGTCGGCTTGCCTCCCGTAAATGGGATCGTGTCCGGATTGGCACAATAAAGGCAGCGGAACGGGCATCCTTGAAGAAATACGACGAGCCTGAGACCAGGCCCGTCATATGTTCCCATTGATTCGTATGAATGTACGTTTATATCCATAGTCCAATGATTATGCGGAGGAATTACATTGACTGATGGAATGTTCTTGCAATCACTTCCAGCTGATGCTCGCGGCTGAGTTTAACGAAGTTAACGGCATAACCGGACACGCGGATTGTAAGCTGAGGATATTTCTCAGGATGTTCCATTGCATCCTCAAGCATCTCACGGTTCAGAACATTGACATTCAAGTGGTGTGCACCCTTGCTGAAATATCCGTCCAACATTGTCACGAGGTTCTCGATTCTTTCTTCCGGAGTCGGACCGAGAGACTTAGGCACGATAGAGAATGTGTTGCTGATACCGTCGAGGGCATCGCTGTAGTCAAGTTTCGACACAGAAGAGAGGGATGCGATAGCTCCGTGGCAGTCACGGCCGTGCATCGGGTTTGCACCAGGTGCGAAAGCCTTTCCGTGCTCGCGGCCGTCAGGTGTAGCACCTGTCTTCTTTCCGTACATCACATTGGAAGTGATGGTGAGGATTGACAATGTCGGCTCTGCATTCTTGTGGACAGGGAGCTTTTTCAGCTCTCCGCTGAAGAAACTGATGAGGTCCTTTGCAATGAGATCGACGCGGTCATCATCATTTCCGAAGCAAGGATACTCGCCTGAAATCTCGAAACCATCAGTGAGACCGTTCTCGTTGCGGTGAGCCTTCACCTTGCCGAACTTGATGGCTGACAATGAGTCAGCTGCGATAGAAAGACCTGCAACTCCGTAGGCGAGGTTGATTCTAGGATCTGTATCTATCAATGCCATCTGAGAACGCTCGTAGTCGTACTTGTCGTGCATATAGTGGATGATGTTCATCGCCTCATTATATACGCGGGCAACTTCGTGGAGCACCTTCTTGTATCTGTCCACAACCTCCTCGTAATTCAGTTCGTCGCTCGAGAGAGGCTCGATTCCGTGAACCATCAGAGTACCGGTATTCTCGCAGCGTCCGCCGTTGATGGCAAGCAGCAACGCCTTTGCAAGGTTTGCTCTCGCTCCGAAGAACTGAATGGCCTTTCCGATAGCCTGGTATGAAACGCAGCATGCGATACCATAGTCCTCTTCTCCGCGGATCTTTCTCATGAGCTCGTCATTCTCGTACTGGATAGAGCTTGTATCTACAGATACCTTTGCACAGAATGCCTTGAAGCCTTCAGGAAGCGAAGGGCTCCAGAGAACTGTAAGGTTCGGCTCCGGTGCCGGTCCGAGATTGTACAATGTCTGGAGGAAACGGAAAGATGTCTTAGTAACCTTGATTTTGCCGTCATTATATCTTCCGCCGATAGCCTCTGTCACCCATGTAGGGTCACCAGCGAAAATATCATTGTAAGACTGCATTCTGAGGTGACGGACCATTCTCAGCTTCATGATGAACTGGTCCACAAGTTCCTGGGCTCCATTCTCGTCCAGAATGCCTTCTTTCAGGTCTCTGTCAATGTAAATGTCGAGGAATGATGACACGTTGCCTAGAGACATCGCAGCGCCGTCCTGTTCCTTGACAGCAGCCAGATATCCCATATACACCCACTGGACAGCCTCTCTTGCGGTTTCAGCAGGGCGTCCGAGCTCGAGTCCGTACATTTCGCCGAGCTGCTTCATCTCGTTGAGTGCATGGATCTGCTCTGCAACCTCTTCGCGGAGATTGATACGGGCATCGGTCATCGGGCCGGTGAGGTTCTTCAAATCCTCTTTCTTGGCCTCGATAAGCCTGTCGATACCATAGAGGGCAATACGTCTGTAGTCTCCGATGATACGGCCTCTGGAATAGTTGTCAGGAAGTCCGGTGATGAATCCCAACTTTCTGAAACTCAGAATCTCATCAGTATATACATCGAAAACTCCGTCATTGTGGGTCTTCCTGTAATGGGTGAAGATTTCCTTCACTTTAGGATCCAGCTCCACGCCATTCTCATGGCATGCTTTCTCCACAACTCTCCATCCTCCGAGCGGCTTGATGGCACGCTTCAGGAGTTCATCTGTCTGGAGGCCGACAATGAGTTCATTCTCTTTGTCAATGTACCCTGCGGCGTGTGATGTGATGGTAGAAATAGTTTTTGCGTCAATGCTTCTGACACCGCCTCTCTCACGCTCCTCTTCCAGGGCATCAATGCATTCCTGCCACAGTTTGTTGGTGCGGTCTGACGGACCAGTCAGGAACGATGCGTCTCCCTCATAAGGAACAATGTTGCGATATACGAAATCTGCTACGTTGATCGTAGCGGTCCAAGGACCTTCGGTAAACTTGATTTTAGAAGTCATCAGGTATTTTGTTGTTAATTGGAGTAATTCTCCGAGTTATAACTTCTACAAACTTATGTAAAAAATATCGACCTCCAAAATATTTCTTACAATTTTGAATAAAATACAACGTTTTTATTCAAAACTTAAATTGTTTTTAATAATATCGGTTAAAAACTGAACTTATTAAGTGGTTTTGATTTAAAATGTTTAATCTGCATTCTGGCGCCTGTGGAGCATGAAGATGATGCCTTATGCCAGCTTGGCCTCCAATCCTGTCAGACTCGCCAAAAATATGTACCTTTGCATTCCGGCCGATTTCCATACGGACAATCTGCCGCGAAACCATTAACCAAATTGATGACACATGCATATCAGAAAGACAATCACTATTTTGGCCGCATTGTCGGCAGTTGCCGGATGCGGAACCAGGAAATATTGCAACACGGTGAAGATTGACGGTGATGACGGGAATACCATCATTGAGAAGGCCGCCGACGTCGTGCCGACAGCGAACCAGCTGGCAGCACTTGACAGGGAATTCATCGCGTTCATCCATTTCGGACCGAACACCTTCACCGGAAAGGAGTGGGGCAGCGGATTCGAGTCCTCTGAAACCTTCGCACTGGAAACTCTCGATACGGACCAATGGTGCAAGGCGATAAAGGACGCCGGAATGAAAATGGTGATTTTCACGGCGAAACATCATGACGGCTATATCATGTGGCAGAGCCGCTACACCGACCACGGAATCATGTCGTCCAAATTCCGTGACGGCAAGGGCGATGTCCTTAAGGACCTCTCCGAATCATGCCGCAAATACGGGCTGGAACTCGGCATATATCTTTCACCTGCAGACCTTTATCAGATAGAAAGCCCGGACGGCCTGTACGGAAATCTCAGCATGCCTTCCCTCAGGACCATCCCGCGAGAAGTGGAAGGACGTCCGTTTAGCAACAAGACGAAATTCAAGTTCAATGTCGATGATTACAACGAGTATTATCTGAACCAGCTCTTCGAACTTCTTACCGAATACGGCCCGATTTCAGAAATTTGGCTGGACGGTGCCCATCCGAAGACCAAGGGCGGCCAGACATACAATTACAATGCATGGCGGGAACTCATCAGGACATTGGCTCCGAAGGCCAATATCTTCGGCAGGGAAGACCTGCGCTGGTGCGGAAACGAGGGCGGTCATACCAGAGACTCAGAATGGAACGTCGTTCCTTACATGGCAAATCCAGACACCCTCACCTGGTACAGCGACATGATGGCTGACCCGCTTGGCGGACGTGAACAGCTTTGCGAAGGCAAATACCTTCATTATCAGCCTGCCGAGACCGATGTCTCCATCCGTGACGGCTGGTTCTGGAGAGACAATGCCCACCAGCAGACCAGGACTGCGGACAATGTGTTCGACATGTATGAGCGTTCAGTCGGAGGCAATGCCATCCTTCTTCTGAATCTGCCGCCTGACAATCAGGGACGTTTCCCGGAAAAAGACTTGAAGACCCTCGAAGAGACAGGCCGGCGCATCCGTGAGACCTATGGCATTGACCTTCTCGAAGGTGCGAAATGCCCGAAGGCTCTGCTCGACAATGACATTGACACTTACATAAAGGTCAAGGACGGCGAAGATTTCGTTGTCACCTTGCCTGAAAAGCGCTGGATAAACCGGATCGTTCTCCAGGAGGCAATCGCGACTGTCGGCGAGCGTACGGAGCGTTTTGCTGTGGATGCCAGGATTGACGGCGAATGGAAGGAAATCGCAACTTCGACGAATATCGGACACAAGAGAATCCTTCGTGTCAATGATATGGAGACCGACGCTCTCCGTTTCCGTCTGCTCCAGTCTAGAGCGATGGTTGCAATCTCCAAGATATCAGCGCATTACTCGCACTGGGGCCCATTCTATGGAAATCCTTTCGATACCCCTGAACTGCAGGACTATGACAAGAATGCGTGGAGAACGGAGGAAAATTCGAATGTCCTTGTGTTCAGCGGACAGAGAAGACTCGGAGGCATCGTTTATAATCCGGCGGCCGGAAAATCCGAATCGGGTATCGTCAGCGGCGTCGTCAGCATAAGCGATGACGGCCTCTCATGGACCGAGGTCTCGTCTTTCGAGTTCGGAAATCTTGTCAATGACCCTTCGCCACGTTATGTCCATTTCCATAATCCGGTCGGCTGCCGTTATCTGAGGATAGTTTCAGAATCATTGGACCCGACATTGGTAGGCCTGTTCTGATTTTTTTAAGGATTACTTATCTTTGCGTAAAATTTCGGACAGATGAAATATAAGGCGATATTCAGCGACATTGACGGAACATTGGTCAGTTTCCGTACACACAGGGTCCCGGAGAGTACTCTGAAAGCATTGGAAGAGGCTCATAATCAGGGAGTCAAGATAATAATAGCGACGGGACGGCCTTACGGTGACTTCGATGTCATCAAGGATGTTCCATACGATGCGGTGATTTCCCTGAACGGTGCGGACTGCCGCTGGAAAGACGGACGAATAATCAGACAGCATTTCATCGATTATGACAATTTCAAGAAAATGTCAATGCTGTCCGACGAATACGGTTTCGCCCTGAGTCTGGAACTTACCGAAGGCTTTTTCATCAACAGGATAACACCTGCCGTGGAAGAACTGGCGAAGGCTATCGACCACAAGATTCCTGAAGTATGCGACATAGAGGAGAAGTTCAATGCTTACGGATGTGGCCAGATGGCGGCATATTTCGATCTGGACCTTCAGAATATAGTAATGTCTCAGGTTCCTGACATGTATGCGACCAGGTGGCATCCGAGATTTGCTGACATTGACCTGAATTGTGTGAGCAAGGGAAATGCGCTCAGGGAAGTGGCGGAACTTCTCGGTATCGGCATTGACGAAACCATTTCTTTTGGCGACGGAGGCAATGACATTTCCCTCATCGGTGCCGCAGGACTCGGAGTCGCGATGGGCAATGCCGGTGATGATGTGAAGGCGGCGGCAGACTATGTTACAGGTCACGTGGATGAAAACGGCTTTGCCGATGCCATCCGCAAGTTTGTTCTCGGATGACCTGTCAGAGAAGACAAAATGTTCCTATTACAATAAATAAATTTAACCCTTATGACACTAAAGAATATTGCATTGGCACTGGCCGCGGCGGCAATGACATTGACAGGCTGCGGAAATGCGGAAAGGCAGACGGACGAGGCGATGGATTTTCTCTATGAGTACATGAATCTGGCCGACAAGGCGGATTACAGCGAGGATTTCTTCAGGCAGAATACTGAAGTGGCGCTGAAGGCACGCCGTGAAATGCCGTGGGGCAAGCAGGTCCCTGACCAGCTGTTCAGACATTTCGTGCTGCCTGTGCGTGTGAACAATGAGAGACTCGACGAGTTCAGGATGATGTATTACGATACGCTCAAGGCTCGAGTAGCAGGAATGTCAATGCATGATGCCGCATTGGAAATCAATCACTGGTGTCATGAGAAAGTGACTTATACTCCGTCAGATGCGAGAACATCTTCACCGATCGCGTCAATGCTGAACGGCGAGGGAAGATGCGGGGAGGAGTCCACATTCACCGTGGTCGCAATGCGTACGATAGGAATCCCTGCACGTCAGGTCTATACTCCGCGTTGGGCGCATACAGACGACAACCACGCATGGGTTGAGGTCTGGACGGACGGAAAGTGGTCATTCCTCGGAGCCTGCGAACCTGAGCCCGAACTGAATATGGCATGGTTCAATGAGCCTGCGGCAAGGGCGATGCTGATGCATACCCTCGTGCTCGGAGACTACCGCGGACCGGAGGATGTCATCAGACGCACGAAGAATTTTACTGAGATCAATGTCATAGGCAATTATGTCAGGACGAGATGCAACATCGTTACTGTCATTGACACTGAAGGGAAACCTGTTCCCGGCGCATATGTCTCATTCTGCATATACAATTACGGCGAGCTCTACAATGCGGTGATTCTGAAGACCGACGATGATGGCAAGGCGTCGCTTCATTCCGGAATTGGTGACATGTTCGTATGGGCTTCAGACAAAGGACTTTACGGAACAGGAAAGCTTACATCTGATGGTGATGAAAATGTGAAGAATCCGGAGGCTGACCTGACAGCTGAGGTTACCGTAACATTGAACCATAAAGACGCTGACAAGATAGAATTAGACATTGACATAAACCCTCCTGCACCCGGCAGGATTCCGGCGGAAGCAAGCGAGGAAGACATCGCGGCAAACAATCTGAGACTCGCTCAGGAAGATTCGATAAGACTTGCATATGTCGCCACATTCACGACTGAGGCCAATGCAAGTGATCGTCTCGGAATGCCAGGATTGCCGGAGGAGGATGCTGTAGCGGCATGCGGGCAGCTGATAGATGCGCGCGGCAACTGGCGCGATGTCCGGGAGTTCATTGCCAAGGCCAATGATGCCGGTAAGCTGAAAGATGCTCTGGAGATGCTCAAGACTCTCAGCCGCAAGGACTTGCGTGACACTAAATGTGAGGTGCTTATGGATGCTCTGACGACAGCGGCTCCGAGGAATGCGGTCAGCAGCCGCGGGGAGAACGTCTATTACAATTATGTGCTCTGTCCACGTATCTCCGGAGAGTTTATCCAGCCATATCATCAGGATATCAGAAAGGCATTGGCTTCATATATTATCTACAGCAACGGAACTCCTCGTGACATTGCCTCTAAGGCGGATGCCGAGAAACTTGCCGGAGAAATCATCCGCTGGACCAGGGACAGCGTGGCTCTTGCCGACAGCCTGAATTCCAGAAGATTGCAGGCAACTCCTGCCGGAACTCTCAGAATGAGGATGGCTGACAACCGCTCACGCAATACCTTCATGGTCGCCGCCCTGCGAACTTTCGGAATCCCGGCAAGGGTTGACCAGATGACAGGCAAGGCTCAGTATATGACTGACAATGAATGGATTGACATTACTGCTGAAAAGCAGGGCGATTCCTCTGTCGGAAGAATTTCAGAGAAGGGAACATTCACATTGAAATATACCCCGGGTGCCGGCACTCTCGACAATCCGGAGTACTACAGGCACTTCACATTGAGCAAAATAAGTAACGGAAGGACCCGTCTGCTCGATTTTGAGGGAGGCGATGCCACCGAGCTCGGCGCTGATGCTTCCGCCAAGTCATTCGGCAAGCCGTTTACCCTGGACGCAGGCTCATATCTCCTTACCAGCGGAACACGTCTCGCAAGCGGAAAGGTTCTGGCAAGAATGGTTTCTTTCAATGTTGCCCCAGGGAAGAATACTGACGTTACCCTTGTCATGCGCCAGGCCAGCGAGGAAATCAGCGTCATAGGCGCAATGGACCCTGAGGCCCTGTACCAGCCGGTGACGGCGGACGGAACTGCCGATGCTGCAAAGTCAATCCTGAGCACGACAGGCCGCGGATATTTCCTCGTCGCGATTTTCGGTGACGGAGACGAGCCGAGCAACCATGCCATAAGAGATTTTGAGTCAATGTCGAAGGAACTTGCTGCCTGGGGCCGCCCTGTAATGGTCTTCGGACAGAGCGCGGACAATGTCAGGAACTTGGCCGGCAGGCTTGCAACAGCTGACGATCAGGAACTTGTCCACTTCGGACTCGATTCCGGTGCGGCCGTCAGAAACATGATTTGCGAGGGCTGTCACAGCACAAGCAAGACATTGCCTGTAATCGCGATGTGTGACAGTTTCGGCAGGGTAGTGTACCTTTCTACCGGCTATAACACCTCTCTCGCATCGCAGCTACGCAATGTGATTGCGGGAATCTGATTAGTGCAAAATGTTACGAAAAAGGCCGGGTGAAAATTGACTTTCATCCGGCCTTTTCAGATTCTGCTGTCGAAGCAATGTCCAGAATATTCTAGAACATGTCGATAAGTTCCTTGTTTGTGTAAGCGTCAGCGCCGTAGCAGGTCTTCAGATATGCGAGACCGTTCTTGTAATCCTCCTCTGTGAATGAATCGGTAGCCTCTTTGGCTGCGACAACATCATAACCGAGGCAGAACGCGTCTGCGGAAGTGTGTCTTACGCACATGTGGGTGTGAAGACCTGTCATGACTACAGTCTTGACTCCGAGTTCAGTAAGGAGAATGTCGAGGTCTGTCTGGAAGAATCCGCTATATCTGCGCTTAGGGACGATAAAGTCTTTTTCAGAAACTTTCAGTTCAGGAATGACCTCAGCACCCTTGGTGCCGATGATTGCGTGGTCTCCCCAGATTGTGAGCTCGCGGTCAATGCCTTTGATGTGTGCGTCATTGCAGAAAATTACAGGAACGCCTGCGGCGCGTGCCGCGTCGAGAAGTTCTGCAGTTGCAGGGACGATGGCCCTTGCTCTGTCACAGGTCAATGCGCCTGTCACGAAGTCATTCAGCATATCCACAACTAGGATTGCCGGCTTGTTCAGTTTTGCCATAATGGAATTTTTTGTTTTTAACGGGGCAGCGACAGTCGAATTGTCTCATCCCCAATGATTATTAGCAGGACATGGTTTCATGTTCCGGCGAGCAAAGGTAGCATGTTTAATCCGGATAACAAAATCTTTTGAATTACACGTAATTTCTGATTATTTTTGCGTTGCGAGCGGTTGTTGGCCGCCCGAAAAATAACCTGTAATGACATTATAATGAACATTGACAAATACAATTCTCTGATAAAGTCCATCTTCCTCAGATTCCCTTCAGTCCAGACCTCGTCTTTCGGTGACGCATACAAGCCCGGACTGCAGCACATGCTGGATTTCAATGACTTGCTCGGTAATCCGGACAAGGCTTTCCGTACCGTCCACGTCGCCGGAACCAACGGCAAAGGCTCGGTTTCCAATATGCTTTCTTCCGTTCTTGCCGGAGCCGGTCTGAAGGTGGGGCTCTACACCTCGCCTCATATCATTGACTTCAGGGAGAGGATGCGCATCATTGACGGCCGCGATTCGGCTGCGGACAGGAATCGGACGGCAGAGTTGGTCCCTCAGGAGTATGTCTATGATTTTCTGGAGAAGTGGCAGGGTAAGTTCGACGAAATGGAATTGTCTTTCTTCGAGATAACTACCGGCCTGGCTTTCAAGTGGTTCGCTGACATGAATGTGGATGTGGCAGTTATCGAAGTCGGCCTCGGCGGACGTCTTGACAGCACGAACATAATAAATCCGGAACTGGGTATTGTCACCAGCATTGGCCTGGACCACTGTGACTTGCTCGGCGACACCCTTGACAAGATTGCTTTCGAAAAGGCGGGAATTTTCAAGCGCGGCGTACCGGTCGTGATAGGGGAGACCAGACCGGAGACGGAACCTGTCTTCAGAAGCCGCTTTGCTGAGGTCAATGCCGGTGTGGAGACTGTTCCTGCGCTGATTTTTGCCGACAGGACAGAGCCGTCCATGTGGTATATGCATGAGGATATCCTCAAGAATATGGATCTTCAGGGCGAGTATCAGGCCATGAACCTGCGTACAGTGGTGGCAGCGGCAGATATCCTTCGGGAGAAATGGACTGATGTGCCTCGTCTTTCCGATAGGGCGGCCGTCGCGGATTCGTTGATACACACGGCTTTGAGAATGGGGTTCCACGGGCGCTGGGAGAGGCTTTCGACCAATCCGGACGTGATTTGTGACATCGGACACAACGCACCTGCATTGACCTATAACTTCGGGCAGTTGAAAGAATATCTGGAGACAGGGAAATATACTTCGCTCATAATGGTTTACGGTGTGATGGCCGACAAGAATTTCGATGCCATAATGCCGCTTTTCCCCGATAATGCGACATGGATTTTTACGACTCCACAGACTGCCAGGGCTGCAAAGGCGTCTGCGATTTTCGAGAAATATACTGCCTTCTGTGAAGAATCGGGAAGGCCGGCTTCACGACTTTATGTGCAGGACAATGTGAGGGAAGCTGTTCTTCTGGCATTGAAAACGGCTGCTGCCTATGGCGGAAACCCGCTCGTCTATATCGGTGGCTCTACTTTTGTTGTTTCCGAGGCTGTGCCTTGCTTCGCGTAGAAGGCTTTTCCGCAGGCTCATACGTGCAAGATTGCCCGGAGACGGCATTTATCAGAAGTACCGCAGGCTGTGACATTGGCCGTGGATGGCACTTAAAAATATATGCGTATGAAACATAACTTGTTGAATGTCACTTTTATAGTGATTGCAATACTATTTTTGGGAACATTGGGTATGAGTGCATTTTTCAGAAAAGACAAGACGAAGAAGTCGCCTGACAAGGATGGTCATGAGCTGACTGAACTGTGGTCTGACTGGAACGCTGCAGTTAAGCAGGACAGACCTAAACGTGAAGCGGAAATTCTTGCCGAAATCCGTAGGCAGGCTGAGAAACGGAGGCTTGCCTGGGATTTTTATGATGCGTCCCGGAAATACGTGGAAACTGTTTCTTCGCGCGACTGGAAACTCCGTGATTCATTGGAAAACGGGTTCGGAAATGATGTCGGAAAGTTTGATGAGCCGATAGTCAGTTTCGCATACCGTGCGGAGCAGTCAGGAGCGGAACCTGACTCGTTGTTCGATTATGTCCAGGCCAATGCCAGACATCTGAAGGCCGGTCACAACAGCGCTTTCTATAATCGTGTCCGTGTCTCACGATATACCGGTTTCTCCGGAATCAATGCTTCTTTCCTGAAGCATTTTCTGGCCAATGATTATGAGTATGCCCTCTGGACCCTGCTTCCTTATACGTCGCTCTCGAAAACAGGTGAAGGGAAAATATATGAGACGCTTAAGGATTATGAAGGAGAGTCCTATCCTCTCAGTGCCTATCTGGAATATCTTGCGATTCCTGAAGATAAAGACGGTAATAGACAAACTCTTGGTTTGCAGGCATTTGTGGATAAGTACGCCGGTAAGGCCATATCAATGTGGGCGAAAAGTGACATCCTGAAACTCCGCTTTGACGCCATGGAGAAGGATAAGGCTACAAGTGCTTCTTATGAGTCTTTCTGCAAGGAATGTGAGGCGTTTGAGGAAGAGCGCAAGTATTTCCGCGGCGATGAGGCCAAGGTTGTTTCTGAACTTGGTTACGTCAGGAATGAGCTGCTCCGCAATCTTACGGAAAAACATATCGGACTGGATGTCAAAGACGGAAAAATCATCATCAGCCTGAAGAATCTCAAGTCGGTGCATCTTACGATGGGGCTTTCCGGGGGAAAGGACTTTGTCATTGACAAGAAACTGGAGAATGAGTCCCGCAGCTTCTATTTGCGGGATACATTGACGGTGGAAATTCCGGAATTGAACGACGGTGACTATATGATTAATGCCGCTTCCGGCAAGGATATCAGCAATTACATCACTTATTCTTCAGCGCGGATTTCTCTGGCATCACGTGTGGACAACCGCGGAGTATGCATCTATGCTGCTGATTATCAGACGGGTGAGCCTATACGCTCGGCTGACATTGACCTTAAGAAAAACGGCAAGCCGGTGGTGTCCTGCAAAGGGTTTGTTTTCGACGGGTTCACTCAGCTTCCTGAGGACATGGCCGCCAAAATGAAAGGCGACACCTACTATACTATGGAATGCAGTTTCGTCGGCAAGGACGGTTTCTTGAGGAAGAGTGAGGAACTGTCGATAGGCCGTTGGAGTCCTGAGAAAGTCTCGTCGTCATCGGCCGGGACCAGGATGCAGAGGCGAGGCGAAATCTTCACCGACCGGGGCGCATACAATCCCGGGGATACAGTAGATTTCAAGGTCCTCATCTATTTCACCGACGGAATCAATGCCGCCGAAGTTTCGCCTGCCGGCGCAAAGTACAAGGTGGTTCTTGTCAATGCCGAAGGACGTGACGTGGAGTCTGTCGATCTGATTACCAATGATTTCGGGTCAATGTCAGGATGGTTTGTACTTCCTGAGGGAGAGCGTAACGGTGATTTCACCATCCGAGTCGTTACGGATTCGGAAACGGCGGTTTCGAAGTCAATCCGTGTCGATGAGTTCGTTCTTCCGACTTTTGATGTGGCCTTTGATGACATTGACAAACAATATTTCCCTGGCGACGAAGTCGTCGTGACGGGAAAGGTTACGAGTTATTCCGGTCATCCGATCGCTTCCGGCAAGGCGGTTTATGAGGTCGGAACTTATGGGAGCAATGTCGGTTCCGGTCCTCTGGAGATGGATTCGGACGGTTCGTTCAGGATAGGATTCAAGGCTGTTGACGAGGATTATCGGGTTCTCTATAGGGTTTCTGTGAGGATTACTGACGATACCGGAGAAACTCACGAATACAACAGGCCAGTATATGTGTCCGGCAGTATGAATGTCAATGCGGAACTTGTCAATGCTGCCGAGGGAAATCTGGAACTTATACGGAATGAGGCTCCTGTTGCCTCTCCTTGGGCTCGCTGGCCTCGTTGTGAACAGGCTGTCATCCTCAAGGGAGATGTCGCTTCAGTCAGGTTTGCATTGAATTCGATGGACGGTGCTCCGGCTCCGGGAAAGATTTCTTATGATGTCAGGAACGACTCCGGTAAGCTGGTCCTTCAGGCGGAAGCCAAGTCCGGGACGACGGAAAGCATTGATGTAAAATCTTTTGCATCAGGCCTTTATACGCTGAAGGCGTATGCTTCGGCGAAGAGTTCTTCCGGGAGGGAGTACAAGGATTCGACGACACTGAAGATTCTTCTTGTCCGTGAAGGCGACAATGTTCTGGATGCTCCGGTGCGGAATCTGGCTGTCCCTGTAAATACTGAGGTCCGTGAGGGCGGACGGGCTGAACTTCTGTTCGGCGCTTCGGACGGTGCTCCGGTGTGGGCATTGGCGGAGGTCTTTGACGGCAAGTCCGGCCTGCTGGAAACCAGAATGGTCAGACTCTCCGGTGTCAGTGGTGGGGATGGTTCGCTGATGAGGCTTTCTTTCGACTACAAGAAGGAATATCCTGATGCCATCCGTGTCCAGATTTTCTATTTCAAGGATTCCAAGAGCGTGTCATGCGATTTTGAATATCATCGTGTATATTCGGAACGTGAACTTCCGCTTTCGTTCTCTTCTTTCGAGGACAGGACATGGCCTGCTTCTTCTTATACGTTCACTGTCAAGACGTTGCCTGGTGTGGAGTGTCTTGCTGCCGTGTATGACAAGAGCAGCGAAACCATCAGGCGGAATTATTGGAGGACATTCGGACTGCCGAGGCCCGGCACCCGTGTCGTGTATGTCAATGCCTGTCCGGGAAGTGTGAGCGGCGATTCTCCGTTCGACGGGGATCTTGTTCTCGATGAGGAATCTGTCGTGGCGTATGGGGCTTCTCCGAAGAGGTTCAAGACTCGTGCGGCAATGTCTCCGGCCATGGCGAACCTTTCTGTAGAGAGTGCTGCGCTGGAGGACAGGATGGATGCGGGGGAGCCTCAGGAATCCGGCGACTCCGGTACCATGCCTGATGTCCGTTCAGAATTTGCCAATACGTTGACTTTCCAGCCTTTCCTCAGGTCTGACGACAAGGGCGGGATCTCGTTTACGTTCAATACCTCTGACAAGTTGTCGACATATGTTGTGGCGCTTTACGCTCATGACGCCAAGATGGCCAATGCCGTTCTCCGCCGGGAGATGATGGTCACCATTCCATTGAAAGTCAATGTGGTGGAGCCGAAGTATCTCTACGGGACCGACAAGTGGAATCTTTCCGCTGCCGTCTCGTCTGTCGTGGATCATGACATCAGGGGAACATTGACCCTCCGCCTTTTCGACGGCAAGGATTATGAGTCGTTGAAGGCTGCGGGGACTGCCCCTCTTCTCGTCAAGTCCAAGAGGATTACGGTTCCTGCCGGGAAGTCTGTCAATGCCATGTTTGATATCTCTGTTCCTGAACTTTGTGACGGAGGCAGGTTGCCTGAGAATCTCGGTGTCAGTCTGGTGTTCGTTGCCGACAAGGGCGATAAGGCGGAGTTCTCGGACGGGATGTTCGTCAGCATACCGGTACTCGCCGCTGGACAGCGGATTACGGAGAGCCATTCGGCCGTGCTTCTTGCCGGTATGGATAAGGATGCCGTAATTGCCGGTCTCCGCAATCAGTTCGTCAATGGCTCCGGCAATGATGCTGAGGTCAATGTCATCAGTATCATTGACATGATCCGTGATGCTGTTCCTTCCAAGGTGGAGCCGGAAGGCAAGGATGTCCTTTCTCTTTCTGAGGCGATGTATGTGCGCGAACTTTCATACAGTCTCAAGGCATTGGTCCGTGCCGGGTCCGTGGCTCATGACGGCATGTCAGACGGGGAGTTGTTCTCCAAGGTTTTTGCCTGCCACAATGCTGATGGAGGGTTTGCCTGGTTTGAAGGCATGAAATCGTCTCCGGTCATCACGGCCGTTCTGCTTGAGCGCTTTGCGAAAATGCTGGCGGGCGGTTATCTCGACGGAACCGCCTCCGTGGCTTCTGATGCTGCTTCGTGTGCTGATGTCAATGCTGTCCTGTCTTCTGCCGTGCGTTATCTGGACAAGAACCAGTTCGCTTCCGCCGGATGTCCGTTCTGGTGCGGCGGAATTTCGGATGAACAGTATATGTATGTCAGGTCAATGTTCCCGTCTGTTCCCTTCAATGTCAAGTTGCCGGCAGGCAAGGAGGTGCAGGAGCGCTACTCGGCTTTCAGTAAGGCTGCCAAGGCGTATCTCGTGCCGGATGAAGCACGTGGACTGAATGGCTATATCTTGGCTAAGGTGCGCAGAATCAGCATCTTGCGTAATCTGTCTTCGTCCAAGGACGGCTTGGCTCTGGCCAAGTCCTGGGGGCTTGGCTTCAAGGCGGACAAGAAGTTGGTCAAGTCTGTCAATGCTGACATCGTTTCCTTGCTCGAATATGCTGTGGACCACAAGTCAGGCGGAGTCTATTATCCTAATCTTGTCATGCCGTTCAGAGGCCTGCTGGAGAGTGAGGCTTATGCCCATTCGATGGTCTGCGACTTGCTTTCCGGCTATGCGGCCGATGCTTCTGTCAATGCTGCTTCTTTCGGATGCGAGTCCCATATTTCCAGTGACAATGTCAATGTCTCCGAGGCGCTCCGTGTAGCCGACGGCATCCGTCTCTGGCTTATGCTCCAGAAAGAGACCCAGCATTGGGATTCCGATCCGGCATTTGTGGATGCCGTCAATTCAGTCATGAACGGCAGCCCGGCATTGAAATCCACCAGTGTCATTGTCCTGTCAATGTCGAAGTCGCTTGATTTTCCGTCAGTCAAGGCTTCCGGCAATGGCTTCTCTGTCAGCAGGCGTTTCTTCCGTGAAACAGTTTCCGCTTCCGGCGACTATGTCCGCAAGGAGATTCATTCCGGCGAATTGCTTCATGTAGGTGACAAGATTATAGCCGAGTACCAAATCCACAATGATGAGAACCGCAGTTTCGTCCGTCTGACCGTCCCGCGTGAGGCTTCTCTACGTCCGGCCGCCCAGTTGTCCGGAACTTACGGCTGGTGGATGGGTCCTCTCCGTGTCAATGGCTGGTACT
>OQVR01000493.1_pt1 | contig 17565 bp, 21 predicted proteins | sample 1691521 | NCBI WGS metagenome assembly OQVR01 (sample SAMN03418256, study PRJEB22391) | human gut metagenome | biome: human-gut; feature: organic feature; material: feces | host: Homo sapiens | place: Tanzania | collected 2013-01
GTTCTTCATCACCGAAGTCGAACGGACGCGTATTCGGTTTGCCGAGTTCTTCATCCATGAATTCGATTTGGCCCGTGGCGAGTCCGACGAAATTTTTTACAGTATTGGGGCCAATGGTTCGCCGTTCTTCATCACCGAAGTCCCAACGCCCCACCTCGACAATCGCCATTCCGTCTTCGGCAAAGTCATCGAAGGGCTCGATGTCATCAAAAAGATTGCTCGCGTTAAACGCGACTATCGCGATAAACCCGTCGAACCCGTCATCTTGAAGCACGTCACGATCTTCAGAGCGTAATTTCAACGCCCTGCCATTTATCCCCGCCCTTGGGCCAATCCGCCCATACGGCGGGAACGCGATCCGAGTTCAAACGACTCCAAGTCACTAACATCGAAAGAAGGTAGCCCATGGCGAATAAGTCGGGATTTCATCTGGAACTCATTCCCAATATGTATGAAATCGGGCTGTTTAAGTTTGTGCTCGCTTCGCAACGCCGTTTGCGCATTTCGTGCGCTGTTAGCATATTGGCGACTGTCGTATCGTTTTTTGCGATTGGTCAGCGACTTCATGGCATACTGATTGAGCAGGTCATAAGAGTGCAAATAGTCCAGTTGCTTCAGCAATTCACTGACAGCACCCATATAGGAGAGATGGTATTTTGTGGAAAATTGGATAAGCCAATGCTCTCCATCTGCGGAAGACAAGATCTTTCCTCGATAGAGGTCAAGGGCATTTTTGAGGATGTCCACTTTGTTGATCACAGAGGATGCTCTGGCAGCAGAAGATACCAGTTCATCAAAACGCTGATAATCGGTCATGATGTGGAGTTCTGGGTTGAGTTGGTATCCGGACGCAGAGGACAAAATCAACGGCTCATCCGAAATAAGGCTGAACTTTTGGCGCAGGCGATAAATCAGTCCCTTGACGTTTTTGGCTGGGTTGTCTGAATCATCTGGCCAGAGCGTTTGGGTGATCTCCTGCGGAGAAATGGCATTTTTACGGGAGATCAGCAGGTAAGAAATCAGCCGGCTGATTCTCGGAGAACTAAAGTCAGCTTCTTTCAGAACGCCTTTGGACGTGCTAATGCTCAGTTCGCCAAACAGACTGACATAGATGTCTTTGCTGCTTTGGATGGAAGTAGGAATATACGCCATCTGGAGTCGGTTCAGCATTTTCTGCTCGTTGTACGATGCAAGCAGCACATAGGCAAGAATCCGCAACATACTGGTTTGCTGGATATACCGATTCGGATTGCGGACGGCAAGCAGAGCGACCGGGCGCGGCTCCAAAGAAACGGCAATGACAGACCGGATACTAAGCCGCTGGTACAAGTCGTACTCCGCAGGATAGGCTACTTTTGTCGCCTCGGCATTCGGGACGACCATTGGAATTCCCTTGCGGACAGTCTGTACCCACCGATCCAGAAATTTAGCCGATTCATATTCTTCGGTCAGAATCATCGTTTTATCCGTTGTTCCAGTGTTGAACCACCAGAATGGTGTCCACAGGCTCAAATCCAGATCGACCTGAATTAGACCGCACCAGTCCGCATCGTAGAATTGACAAGTGGCTTTCAGCACCTGCTGGGCAACTTCTTTCGGGGAAAGATGCTGGTAATACAATTGCGATTCAAGGTCATTCATACTGTTCTCAAAATCAATTGCACGTTGAATATCTCCAAAGCTCCGTTCTTCGTACTCATGATCAGACTGCTGCATAAAATTTCACCTCGTATCAAATAAAAAAGCACAGCATCAGGACTTCACTCGCTCTGTACGGTGAATCCCGATGCTGTGCTGGTATCAATCATGCAACCGCAAGAGCTGAACAAAGCTACATCATACGATTGTTTTATGAAGTACACACTTACTTCGATTCATACTATATCACAAAAAATTTACAACTGCCCAAAATGCAGTGAATGCCATATTTTTTGCAGTGAGATGGGTGTTTACAAATTATCTGCTTGTAGCGTGTGCAGCTGATATCTGTTGCATTGCGATTGTGTGAATAATTAAAAAGGTGCAGCGACTCAGTGATCACTGCACCTTTTATAATTGGAAGCTTATTCCATTCCCAGCAGCCATGCAGGGGTAACTTTCAAAATTTTTGATAATTCACGAATTTCGTAATCAGTAACAAAACGCGTTCCGATTTCAATACGGCTGATAGAGTCACGTTCTACGTCAACCCCTGATAGTTTAAGCTGAACGGCAAGATTTGTTTGCGTCAAATGGAGCCGGGTTCGTGCCTCTCGTATCCGTTCTCCGCTGATGTTTTTCTTGCCGGCGTAGTCATATATCTTCATGCATCAATCTCGCTTTATGCTAATAATCAGCATTTTTCTTGACTTTAACACACCAATGATTGATAATTGTGCTAAAGATGCGAATTGAAAAAATAATGTTGACAATACGGAGGGCTTCGCGGTATGGTTAGTCAAAGTAAGAAAAGGATACGGAGGTTTTCTTTTGCCGTGAAGATTGTGATTCTTGACGATGAGTTGGAATTTTCTAAGATTTTAGACAAAAAAATAAAGGCATATTGTGCCAGAAAAGATTTGCTATATGACTGTAAGATCTTTTCTTCTAGCAAATCCTTGCTCAGTGAAGACTTATCTTCTGTACAAGTTGCTTTTCTCGACATTGATCTGCCAGATCTTAATGGGCTTGAGATTGCAGCCATACTCCGTCAGCGATACCCTGAAATGGTTTTAATATTTGTGACATCCTTCATTGAATATGCACCTTCGGGGTATAAGGTCAATGCTTTCCGCTATCTGCTTAAAGCTAAGCTGGACGAAGAACTTTCTAGTTGCATGGATGATCTTCAAGAAAAACTATATGAAAACAACCGTGTCATTCAGATTCGGCAAAAAGATAGATTTTTACCGATAGCGATTAAAGACATTTTGTATTTTGAAGGAACTTCCCAACGAAGAGTGCAGGCCATTTTGACTTGTGGAGAAATCATAGAATGTCTTGGAAAACTAGAAGATTATGATCAATTTCTTTCGGAACAAGGATTTATTCGATTACAGAAAAGCTTTTTAGTAAATATGCAGTATATTGACAAAATAGCAAGTTATAGCGCACAACTTCGTAATAATGTAACAATTAAGGTCTCCGAAAAGAACTACAAGGCTATTTGCAGAAAGTTTTTACTTTGGAAGGGGATGAATCTATGAATGACCTACTTTTGTTTTGGAGCAATGTGCTATTAGTGTTGTTGGAAGTAATTGTGCTAGTTTTTTTCGCATCAGTCTTTTTTAAGAAAAATCTATCGAGAAGAAAATTCGGTGCTTCGGTTATTCTATTGGTTATTTCAAATATTACCGCACTTGCTCTGCTTGATAGCCATTTTTGGAGTAAGGCATTTGCAGTGATTATTGTAGATGCTATATGGTTGAAAATTTCGTATGATGACACCATAATGCAAAGTATCGGAATTGCCATTGGGTTTTATTCGTTCGTAAGCGTGTGGGATGTTCTCGTCCTTTTAGCTGTTTCATTTCTTTCTAAGAAAGCATTTTCTACATATATGGAAAATCCAATGGAATATTACTTGATATGCTACGGAGTGAAATGCTTGGAGCTTTTGCTTACTGTTATAATCGGATTATTTGCGAGAAATCGATTTCAATTCAAGAATACTACTTGGAAAGACTGGCTTCGAGCGACACTGTTTCCATTGACTACAATCTTTTGTTCTGTAATATTTTTTCAAATTTATGAAGTCGAATCTGCTGTAGGAACAGAGCTTCTGCTTTGCGAGATCATTCTTTTATTCTTTGATGTGATGGCAATATGGATACTTGATTACATGGATCAACAGCAAGCTACCTTACAGGATAATATAATTTTAAAGCGCAGTATCAAACAAGAAAAAGAAAGTATGGAAGCATTGGTGGAAGCTTATTCTGATCAACGAAAAAAGACACATGATTTTCAAAATCAACTAGCTGTGATTTATGGATTGGCACAACAAGAATCACCCAACGGCGAGATTATAAAATATGTAGAGCCACTATTGAAAAAAGAATTGCTTCCCACATTGATCACCAAAACAGGGCGAAATGTTGTAGATATTTTACTGACACAAAAATATTCTGCTGCAATCAAAAACCAAATTTCATTCCAAATGCAACTTGGTGATCTTTCCACTTTTCCCTTATCAGATGAAGAACTGATAGTTGTCCTTTCCAACCTTTTAGACAATGCTTTTAATGCTTGTATGGCCGTTTCATCTTTCGATGAAAGGAAAGTGCTATTAAAAATGAGAACAAAAGAAGCCGCTGGATTCTTATATCTTGAGAATCGCACAGCGCATGATATTGAAATTCTCGATAATAAGATAGTAGCACCTAAAAACAAATCAATTGAACACGGCTACGGTCTAAAAAATGTCACGGCTATTTTAGAGAATATTAACGCTCTCTATGTTTTTGATTATAATTCACAGAAACATCTTTTTTCTTTTTCTGCACAGTTTCCAATTAGTCGCTGATTAAAAATCATTGTCCCAGTGGTTTGATTCATAAAAGTATCAAATCACTGGGATTTTCATGTTTGTTGGTTAGAAATGCCCATTTCACCGCAAAATTTATGGTTCATACTGCACTTTTTACATTTGTAATCATCTATATGATATAGTATAAGTGATTTAATCTTCATTAGATGGACAACAGTGTGTAATGGAGGCCTATTATGTTAGAACATTTTTTTAAGTCGCAAGTTGCAACTATTTCTGACCCGTATCAATGCAATCGCATCACAGATGCGTTGGCGGCTGCGGGAATCAAGTTCTATTGCAAAACTAAAGATGTCAATCGGCGTAATACGTTCGATCAGGCAAGAATTGGAACTCTGGGTATAAAACCAAAGTATATCACAGAGATATTTGTAGACAAAGAAAATGCAGATATGGCACTGCATATTGTACACACGCTAAAGTAAAGTCTGCGATATCATAGTTCTTACAGCGTGATTTGTTTTCAGTTGACTGGAGAAAAACATGAAAAGAATTTGCATTGGACTTTTGACCGCACTAGGGTGTATTGCTGTAGCTACGGCGTTGATTGTTCGGCCATTTAGCAAAAAATCCATCCAGTCTTATGTACTGCGAAATCAGGATGAGCTGACAAACTATGCGCGGAAAGTGATAGAAGACCATCCAATGGAACCGCTAGAGTGGAATGGATGGAAAGTATATTATTACGCAGATGATATGGTGGAATTTTGTACAGGCTCTTTCGGGCTTGTTCCGAGTACTACATATAAGGGCTTTTACTATTCTGAAGATGATGAACTACATGGCTTTCAAGATGTTCCGGTTGAGTTTGTAAAAAGTGGAAATGGATGGTCGTGGGCAGAATCAGAAGGTGATAATACACAATATACTGAACGAATTGCAGCACATTGGTATTGGTATGAAGCAAAATTTTAGAAGTCGGAGAACCTGAAGTTATGTATAACAATAGACGAAATAACCGATTTAGTGTATTTATTGCCGCTATTATTGTAAGCCTGCTGGTTCTTCTCACAGGATGCGCATCTACCAAGAAGGAAACTGATTTAGCTAAGCCCGTTGCAGAGGATTGCTCAAATCCAGTCACTGTAACAGTCTACCTTACCGCTCACTATGCAAATCCTGATACACATTGTCCTATCTATGAAAAACTGCTAGATTATCAAAAAGAGAACCCTAATATCACAATACAGTTCGTATCGCCCAAAGAGGGCGATACCGCAGAGCGTGAGGCTGAGATTCATCGGCTAAATACGGAGATCCTTTCAGGCAAAGGACCCGACCTCTTTATTATGGAAGGAAACCGATTGACGAATGTTAATCTATTTCCAGATATTGAAAAGAGTATGATGAATGGAGCTTTCCTCGATCTCACCGATGTAATGGATTCAAACGAATTCACAGCAGAGAATTTTTATATGCCTCTTTTAGATGCTGGAAAACTAAAAGGAAAACAGTATATTTTACCTTTGTGCTTTTCCGTTCCAACTCTGACAAGTGCAGAAAGCGTTTTGAAAGACAGCGGATTTGATATGCAAGCCGCATCAAAAAGCCTTGCTGCCACGATGGATGAACTACTGCGCATCTACAAGGAAAAACCAATGCTGGTTGTAACGGACTTTAGCATGACAAGCGCGTTATCGCAGCCGATCATCGATTACAAGTATCACACTATTAACTTGGACACAGTTAGTTGTCGGCAAACATTAGCATACGAGAAAGAATTCCGTAAGGGTGGAATTTCTTATGAGATGCAAAATGGTTTGTTTGACAGTTTCAATCCAGAAGTAGTCCAAGATTATTTTGCAAACGGTGAACCTTTTGCTAGTCTTGACCCAAGCTATATGACGGTGGGACTTCTTCGGCAGTGTGCGGCTCTTGGAATCAAAACCGTAACACTCCCCATTCCCAATGAGCTAGGCGGTGTTACTGCTGAAATCGGTTCTTACGCAATGGGAAATCGAAACACAAAGCATCCAGTAGAGGTAAAAGCACTTTTAGCTTATCTTCTTAGTGAAGAATGCCAGTCGAGTTCGGCGTTTGCAGATAAAGATATGTTTCCTGTCCGACGTGGATGTCTTAAAAAATGTATGGAAGCACAATATCAATTCAGTGTCTATGATGCATCCCATGAAAAAATAGGTCAAGAAGATATTGAAAACCGAAAGGAGATGTATGGTGAAAATTTGACTGATGCACAGCTAGATCAGCTTGGAACAATATGCGACAAGATAAATGCAGCGCAATATCACACAATTTGGTACCGTGCCTTGCAGCTTGATCAAAGTGAGGATGGAGGAAATCTTCTAAGCGAAACGATGGTTCAGTATTGGAATGATGAAATCACCCTTGATGAGCTTGTTGATCGACTTACTCCGCGACTCAAATTGTATCTTGATGAATAAAATGAAAAAGAATCTTCAGAGCAATATCCTTCTTCTGCCGGCACTTATTGCCGGATTTTTTTGCTATCTGTTTCCAATCCTGATTGCTTTTTGGAAAAGTCTCTTTCTCGGAACAGGAACCGATTTTGTCGGCATACAAAATTATGTGGATCTTTTTGAAAATGAGGTATTTTCACTCGCTGTTAGAAATCTGTTTCATTTGTGGGCCATCACTGTACCCGTCAATTTGATTATTGGCATTTTAATTGCGGAAGCTTATATAAAACTCCGACAAGAAAAACTTTGTCTGTTCTTTCTTGTTCCTTCAATACTTCCGGCAGCTTGTGTTGTAACAATTGCATCAAGCATCTTACGAAAATCTCCTAGCCAGTGGGGTGAAAAACCATTTGCATTTTATGTATTCATTGTAATTGTATTATGGAAAACGCTGGGATTCTCAATTTTAATTTTTATGGTTGCGATGAAATCCATTGAATCCGAGATAATAGATGCCGCCATGCTGGATGGAGTCACCCCCCTACAATGTTTTTGGTACATAAAGATTCCAATCATAAAGGGTTCTTTATTGATTTGTGGAATCTTGACTATTTATAATAGCTTTCGATGCTTCCGTGAAGTCTATTTGATTGGAGGAAGTCACCCGAATGAACAACTATATAGTATTCAGCACTTTCTGCAAAACAATTTTATGAATATGAACTATGCACGACTGGAAGCGGCATCTATTTTGGTTGTGCTTTTTGTTGGAGCCTTTGTGCTAATTGGAATGTACTTGGCAAAAAAGAGGAATAACCGATGAACCCACGAAAAGAAGCTGCATATAGGATGTTGTCTTTGATAGCCGCTGTGATTTTTGTGCTGCCATGCATAGTTCTTGTTTTTTCGATATTTAATATGCACTTGGACAACCTGTGGCAGTTGGATTCTTTGGCAGAATTTGTTTGCGCCTATAAAAACACATTGCTTCTTGCAGGTGCCGGCGTGCTTATTCAAATTGTGATTGCGTTGCCTGCAAGTTATGCGATTGCCAGAATCCAATCTCCGAAAGCACAGACATTTTTTCTTTTGACCTGTGTTTTCTGTTTGCTTTTGCCGCAGCAAGCACTTATGCTCCCTCAATATCTGGTTTTGATGAACATCGGATGGTTGGATTCTCTGAAAGGGCTATTGATAATGACGGCTTTCCAGCCTTGGATGATTTTACTCTTTTGGTTCGCAGCAAAAAGAATTGACAGTAGCCTGTTCGATTCAGCAATTTGTGATGGCGCAAGCAACTGGGTGCTTTTTAGAAAAATCTATGCTCCAATCGTACGACCGTATGTTTTGATGACAGCATTCCTTTCCGTCGCTGAGAGCTGGAATCTTTTGGAACAGCCTATGACATTTTTGCAGAGCAAAGAAAAGTATCCGCTCTCTATGATTTTGATGCAGCTTTCAACAGACAATGCTGAATTAAAAAATATCATGTGTCTGCTCTTTGTAATTCCGCTAATAATTTTGTTTATAATCATAATAAAGAAGCAGAAAGTTGATTAAAATAAGCCCTGCGCAGTACATCCTGTCACTTTGGATGGTCAATGCGCAGAGCTTGTTGGAGAATACCGATTATAAGATCGGTGAGATTGCGGAAATCATGGGTTACGACAACCAGCTTTACTTCAGTCGGGTATTCCGGAAAGAATATGGAGTCAGCCCAGTGCAGTATAGGAAAAAGATAAAAGAAACAAATTTATGATGTTTCCATGGTATTATCAACTTCAGAATTGATTTTATACGGCTTCCAGCGGCACGCAAATTGGTTGGCAGAGTCTAAAGCATTTAAAATTTTATTGAATTGATCAATAAAGCAGTCAGCATCATCAGAGAATTGATAGCGCAAGTCGGAATATGTTTCAGCAGCTTGCTGAATTGATTTATCTGCGTAAAAGTCTAGATTTTCATCGAATGCGACAGCTGAATACTGCTCTTGCAGAATGGTATTCGCTGCCGATTGCACATCGTATGTTACTAGATTATATAAAGTACCACCGTAAGAAATAGTTTCTTTCAACCAGCTAATGTCAACTGCTTCAAATTGTCTTTTTAAGCACTCTAGTTCGGTATTATACTGCTCATTATCTTCATCATATGTGTTGTCGGCTTCTATATCCAAAGATTCAAGTTCCTCAAGATCTAAATAAAGAACATCTAGTTCATCTTTATCAATGAAAACTGTATCAGCAACATCCAATTTAGTTCTTTCATAATCTGTAAACAGATCCTGAAGCATTCTTTTGTAATGATGTTGGAATTTAGCAAGGAGCGAGACAATAAAAAGATGAAATGCACTAAAATTCGGATCAAAATAAGAGAGAGAACTGCTTTTTACGCTTTCGAAAAATTCAGAATATAGTTGTTGAATGAAATTCTTGTCTCGAATAATAACACCAGCCTCTATATTTTGTGCGCTTTCGGAAGAATAATTAGCAGAACCGATATATACAACATTTTCTGTCCCAACAATTTTGGCATGATTGTTAACATTAAAATATGGAGTGAATGTTTTGGAAAATAAAGATGGATTCAATCTTGAAATATATATGTTTATGTTTTCATGTGCAGTAGAACGCATATAATTCCCACGAGGGCTATTGTAATAGGTTTTCATTCGAGAGGGCACGTTCGTTATAAATTGAATGTCTGCATCGGAATATTTTAACTGATCTAGTAAGTCATTCAGCCGCCTTTGTTTGGAGATATTATAAGTGATTATTCTAATAACTTTTGCCTTTGAAAAGTCATCTAATACTTCTTGATAATTCAATTCTCCATCGCCGGACACAAATTTTCCACCGGAAAAAGAAATATCCATTTAATTTCCTCCATGTCAATTATATACTGCGTATACTAATCCAAGTATACCACAGATCAAATGGACTGCATAGTACACAAACAGAGATTAAGTACTGGAGTTACGCGGCAAGCAGGGCTTTTGTCTATACAAACGCCATTTTTGCGTTGCAAAATGCTTGTTGGGCTGTGCCCAATCCCCTTCATTCTGCACCGTTCCGATGCAGGCTGCGCGTTTTTTCAAAACGCTTCTATTTATATAAGGTAGAGTTTCAAGACAGTTGCGCTCTGCAATTTTGATGGAGACATCTCAAGCCAAACGAACAGCCAGCAACGGCCTCAACGGTAAGTGAGGTCATGATGCTGGCTGTTCTTCGTTCAGAACGGAAAGCATTCGACATTTTCGCTGGTTCATGGTACACTACATCCAATCCATGCGAATCCGTTGGAGGTGATTGTGTTGCTTTCCCTGTACTTAGCTGTTCTTGACGATCAAAGCAATGAAGAACAATTTATAGATGTATATAATACCTACAAGCGGTTGGTCTACCATACCGCTTACAAAATTATGGGCGACTCGTATCTGGCAGAGGATGTGCTGCAAGAGGTGTTTTTATACGTTGCCAAAAATTTTTCAAAAATTCATCGAGAAAACTGTCACGAACTCGCTGCTTATCTCGTTAGTTGTAGTAGAAGCCGTGCATACGATATGCTTCGCAAGCAGCGAGAAGAACCGCTGGAAGAAGTCCCGGACGCACCAGATGATGCCCCGGTGCCGGATGATGCAGTAGTCAGCACCGATAACATCCAACACCTGACAGAACTGATTGGGCAGATGAAACCGATGTACCGTGATCCTCTGCGTCTTTTGGCAATGGGCTATACCAACCGGGAGATTGCCGAATCGCTTGGACTGACGGATGAAGTGGTTCGGATGCGGCTTTTCCGTGGAAGAAAACTATTGTGGAAGGAGCTGGACAGCCATGAGTGAGCGGACGGAGGTCTCTTTTGATGCAGCTTTGATGATGGCGCTCCGTGCAGATGCACAGAAAGAACTGGACGAGCTGCCAACTCCGGCACAGCTTGAAGAACGCTACTCGGACACTTCCCGATGGGATGCTCGCCTGAAAGCGGCATTGCATAAACGCCGTCCGGCGCTGAAACGAGTGCTTGTTGCGGCCCTGACGCTGATAATTCTGACCCTCGGTGCGCTTGCAGTAAGTGCAGACTTCCGCAAGGCGGTCTATACGATGATTCAGAAGTTCCTGCCCATTGAGATGCAGCTGACGTATCAAGTGGACGGCGAACCGTTGGAACAGCTTCCGAATGGATACAGCGACCATTATGTGCCGGATGGATTTGAACGAGATCGTGAGCAGGAATTTGAAAGAGCAGAAAACTTTTTGCACGTTTACTCGTCAAAAGAAAGCGGTAAGGGATATACTGTTCGCTGCTCCATTATACAACCGGGGCAGCAGTCCTCGTTTGATAATGAGCATACAACTTATGAGAATGTAAAAGTTGGAGACGCAGATGCAACTTTGGGAACGAGTGCAAGCGAAAACGGAGACACCGTTTATATTTTAAGCTGGGAGCAAGGAGGCGTTTCAAACACGATTATGGGAAACATTTCACGAGATGAGATTATGAAAATTGCTGAAAACGTATTTTAATATGAAACTCCATGCTATTTGTTAGAATCAACAAATAACATGGAGATTCTTTGTATAAGCGTACAAACATAACGAAAAGCAGAGATTTTTTCAAAAAAGCTGTCACAAACATAAGGCGAGCTACGTTGACTAAGCAAAAGCTCCTATTAGGAGCAAAAGATTGGAGGTGTATTGTCTATTTATGATGAGAAAAAAAGAAAAAGTAATCACAATGACTGTGACCTTGATTTTGGTGGTCATACTGATTTGTATAAAAGTCACTCACTTTGTGATAATAGAACGTCCATTGAAACAATGCAGGATAGTATCAGCATACCATCTTACAGTAGACACTAATGGTGCTCAAATTGACCAGTCTTGGCTATTTGAAAAGGATGACCTGACATATATAGATATTGCCAAAACTTTTGAGCAGACATATTTTGTCACTGATTATGCTGGTGGTTCTGGTGATAGCGGTGCACTCAATGAACTCACGATAGCTTTTGGTGAAACAATGGACGGAATGCCAGATATTCGCATAACGGTTTCTGAAAATGGCTACATTCAAATCAATGGTAAAAGAGCATATCCGCTTTCTCTTAAATATGCAGGCAAGAGGCTTTACGTACATCTTTTGGGGTGCTTACAGGATGGAGCCGATCTGCAGCAATAAGAATGACTAAGCAGACGTTCCTGTGGAAGGTAAATGCATAAAAGTTTGCATGGAGGTGATTCCGATGCAGGATAAAAGTGAATCTTAAAAATAAATAGCTATTATGATGGACGGAGCGAAACCATTACTGGAAACACCAGCAGATAATGTAAGGAGATTCTTTTATGAAAAATATTACTAGAAAAACTTTTTTGAAATCGGAAATAATCCTACCATTACATTTGCTCTAAATAAATGAGGCCGTCAATGAAAGCAAGGATTGTTCGTTATGGTTTTATAGGTGTCGTTGCAGTGCTTATAATTCTATGTGGAATGAAATTTAGCAATATGTACAAAGATTACCAAAAGCTTCAATTCAACCAAGAACAGATCGATACACAAGTATCTGTTTTGATGTCAATGCTTTTTTCAGACTTGTACTATTCCGACCCCATTGATTTGGGCGAGACCAAAGAGCATGCAGATGAACTTAGCGTTTTGCTTCAAGTAACATCCTATGATGAAATTCCTCATTTTAACGATATTGCCAACAAATTGATTGAAATATCGAAGAATGTTGAGTCACGTCCGGCATTTAGTGAACAGACAATTGAACTGTTTCAAAGTTTTATTTACAATCTTGGAAAACCTCTTTCCGATGATATAGATACGTTGAGTACATCTCTATATGAATCGATAATGTCAGAGAGCGTTGAAGGATAGGACTATACTCTAAGTTGGGAATATCAGGGGATTACACATACCGTTATGTGAAACATTCCATACGATGAGATTATGAAAATTGCGGAAGGTATCCGTTAAGAAAGCCGGACACTTGTGAGAGTACACAAATGTCCGGCTTTCTTTTTGTCTGAACTTACAAAGATGGAAAATTTGAAAAAATTTCTCCTGAAAATTGAAACGAAGCGAATGCGAATTGCGTTGATTATACAAAGGCTCTTGTTAGGAGCAAAAAAACGGAGGTGTATAAATGACTTTTTTAATTGTTTGTGTGGTGGCATCTATAATTTGGGGTGCTATCTTAATATGTAAAATAGTCGATGTGATACATATTACAGATGTTAATAAATTATCAGAATGTAAAATTATCCTTGTTGTTAGCATGAGTGGTCTAACTTTATCATGGTGGCTGTTTTTCATGGATTTAATAAATATTATAGGGTATTAAGTGAAGTTCATCTATGGAGACATTGACGAATATCGCGATTTGAATGGACGATATAATACAGCCAATGGCGCTACTGATGACTTTGACATTGATAGCGGACAGAAGAAAGTCAATATTGGCTGGACTAATGCTTATGTCTCAACGGTAAGGGGTGGTACACTTGCGCTATCGGCATCGATTAACACGATTGAACTAAACTAAAGGATTCATTAATCAAAATGACGAAAGAAGAAATCATTTCCATGCTATCAAAGGAATTGAACAGTGAATGGACGAATGGAGTCACATGTTTGATGGTGGAAAATTCCGATAGCTATATTCCAGTAATAGTTCATCACAATAAAAATGAACTTATTGTTGAAGTAGTAGAACAAGACAAGAAGATTTACCGCATCGGACGAAATGAGCTAAATAAAACATCTTAGTCATCACCAAAAAAATCATTGAAATCAGTCACAATTTGACGCATCAAGAATCCTAGACGAATGGCTGTCGGAAAGTGATGGCTCCTAATTCTATCAAAAAAGTGATGATTCCAATGCAGAAAAAATAGAACACATATTTCGAAAATTGCTACCATCAAACTGTCAAAGAATACAAGTCAAACGGTTCTTTGATTCGTTCTAAAACGGATTACTATCAGGCTATTGGTGGTTAAGTCACTCCGTTTGTAAGGAAAGGGTTGAAAATGGATTTTCTTAAACAAAAAGGGCCATTAGCAAGAGAATTCTGCAACACGTTGATTTACATTGTTTCGTTAGTGTCATTAAAGCCTTCAAGCCTTCAGAGGGTGTTGACAGAACTTCAATGGAATGGGATGTGGTTCTTTTCTCTGGCATTTTTCGCTGTCATCTTTATGGAAATGCTGTCCGATTTTTTGCTGGTTACAGATCGCTGCACTGCATGGAAAGCATTAAATGGAAATGTCAGCGAAGCCGAATTTCACAATCTTCAGCAGATTGTCCTATGCGAAAATCAGAAAGTTTCCATTGAGAAGAAACTTGCAAGTACGATACTACTGGTTCTGATGATATGTGCAACTGCTGCATTTGTGTGGTTTACCTTTTTGGTTTGACTGAATAATTTTGGTATTTTGAATTCACATTCTTAGAAATCAGTTTTCAAAAGCAAAAATCCGCCGAGGAATCCTCCCGAAAAAAACGGGAAGAATCCTCGGCGGATTTCGTTTATCGTGTTGGCTCTTTTTCGGCCGTGTCTTTTTCCTCTGCAAAAAACATCTCTACATTTTTCTGAGCTTTCATCAACTCCTGCATCTCATCTCGTGCCTTCCGGTAGTCTGGGTATGCTTCTTTCTTCTTTTTCAGAAGTTCAGCGTATTCGATGCTCAAGTCCTTAGCCTTTGGCAGCTTTTTCAATCCAGCTTCATCAAAAGCAGCTTTTGCAGCCTTATGCAGCGTGATTTCTTCCCGGTGGGCTTCCAGAAATCTCTTACTGTACCCGGCTTTGCGGTAGGCATCATAAACCGGACGTGTCCGGGCGTAATTGACGATGTGCGTCCGCAGCACGGCAATCTCGGCCATGCGCGTTTCTGCTGCCTTGATTGAATCGCCCAGTTCGTGATAGCGAGCAGTTGCGGCATCCACACGTTCCTGCATTTCTTTAATGCTGCCGATTTTATGCTCCTGTAAGAAAATCAGCGTCTTGGACATTTCTTTCAGATTATATCGCTTTGCCCAGCGAGCATACCCCATGCTCTTTCCCTCGGCCAGCTTTGCCTGAATGTCCACCAGCATCTGAAACTTTTGTTCCGGTACGATGCGCTTCTGCTTCTGCCGGGGATGGTGTTCGGTTTCCCCAGAGATAACAGCTTTCAGTTCTTCTTCACTATATCCTGCGCCCAAAGTGCGGAACCGGATGAATCGCTTCTGCCGTGCGCCTTTGACGGAGGTGTATTTTCCACGCTTGACCTCATAACCCTGCTGCTCCAGTCCTTGCAGAAAATCTTCGTAGTCTTTGGGTTTTTTCGCCAGAATGTTGTCGATCACGCCGCATAGACAGTCACGATTGCTTTCTTTGGGCGGATAAAGTGTGCGCTTCTGCCGCTCCCGATAGGGTTTTATCTCAATGACGGAAAGCTGATGCTCTAAGCAGATCAGATCGCTCAACCGTTGCACAGCCAGCCCGGACAATAAAAAATCCCGGAATTTCCGGGTGCTGTCCAACGCAGTGGAGTTGTAGATAATGTGATTATGAATGTGTTCCCGGTCCGTGTGGGTTGCAACGATAAACGCATACTTGCCTTTGGTGAAACGCATTGCCAGTTCGTAGCCCACCTTGTTAGCCTCCTCTGCGGTGATCTCTCCGGGTTTGAAGGACTGTCGGATCTGATAGGCAATCACGTCACTTTTTTGTCTGCGCCCAGTGACAAGTTCATACTGCCGTTTGGACAGCATGAATTCTTCATCCACCGTCAAAGGACTGCATTCGTAGCTGCTAATCAGTTCGCCATGCTCAGTCTTGTCGGGATTCTGCACATAGTCCGTGCGGCTTTTCAGGCAGGCCGCAACCGACTTGCCCTTGTTTTTGTGCAGCGCGATCAGCCGTGTCGCGGCCATCCTGAATCACCCCCATAAAAGGAAAATGCCACCCGAAGGCGGCAAAAGATTGAAAATATTCCTCACAGTTCTGCAAGCCATTCACTGAAACGCCCGATGCCCTCGGTGATGGCAGTTGCACCGAAAAAGAGGATGAAGCAGATGAACTCGGCCACCAGCAGGATAAGAAACTGATCCCAAGTCTGGCGATAGGCAGTGTAGATGCCGCAACCAAAGATGTAGAGCATCAGCGGAGCAACTACATAGCTGGACAGGGTTAGCAGCCACCTTGCCATCAGGGCTAGAAACGCCACAAAGAGAGAAATCGGGAAAAGAACAATTTTCTTCAGCATAGACATCATATCAAGCACTTCCTTCCTGTTCGCCCTTATTATAAAGGTATCGACTACTACGTTGCAAGGATGTCAAGCATTATATGTACACCCGCAGTCCTCCAACTGCGGGAATTTTTATAGCTCTGCCAGCTTGGAAAGAATTTGCTTGCCGATCTCAATCAGTTCATCCAGCCGCTGCCGCAGGTCCTCCATGTCGGCGGCATAGATCCGACCATTTTCATTGGCGGCTTTGGCGTACTGGTTCAGATTGTTGCTGCACATCTGCAAGAGATATGCCATGCGTTGCAGTTCTTTCAAGTCGAGGTGCAGGCAATAGCCGTCCAGTGCCATCTTGCGGATATAGGCACTCAGGCTTCGGATGCCCATACTGAGCATCTTTTCATAGATACGGTTCTTTTCTGTTTTGCTCAAGCGCAGGATGATGGTTTCATCCCGCTTTTCTTTCATCGTGCATCACCATCCTTATCATAATAGCTACGGAACGGTTTGACAGGCTCCGGCTGATTGGTCTTTTCCCCCAGTGCAGCCAGCACAGACGGACGAGTTGCAGGTGTTTCGGTTTCTTCGGGAGCATCCTGCGAGGAACTGCGGTCACGGTCGATGTTCAGCAAGGCGTTCAATTCAGCAAGGCGGGCAGACTTTTCGGCCAGTTCTTCCTCCTGTGCAAAGGGCTTTGCCACTTCGACCTCTGCGGCCTGCTTCTGCCGTTCAAGGTTTTGCAGAGCATTTTCGGCATCTGCAATACGGTCAGCGAAATTGTCGATGGCATTGTCCAGACGAGTGATGTTGCCGCGCGCATCATCGCCCAGCGATACCGGGTAGCTCAACTCTGCCCGGAGAACGGCCTGATGCTCATTTTTGAAGCTGTCGAATCGAATGTTCAGTTCAAAGCCACGGTAGGTGCCCAGCAGCATCATATCTGCATTGGGCATCTCCTGCCGTGCCAGAAGCAGCCGTTCGCCTGCAGCCTTTTTGTCATCGTACACCATGCCCTTGATGGTCATGCCGCAGAAGTTTTCTTTGTCCTGCGGGTGTGCTGCTGCAATCTGTGAGTCCTGTTGTAAAGCAGCAATGCGGGTTTTCTGTTTCTGGATCTCCTCCGGGAAAGTTTTGAGCAGCTTATCCTCCAGACGATATTTCTGATTCTGGAAGTCACCGCGCAGCACCTTCAATTTTGCCACCTGCACGTCCAAGTCCATCTTTTCCCGGATGCGAGGGTCGCCTGCACACAGAGCCTTGATTTCTGCGTAAGATAAAGCCTGTTCGTCAATATCCTCGCAAGATCGCATAGGCGATTTGCTCGTCATGATCTGCGAGATAAACTTCTGCTTATTCTCCAAGGTTTGATCGGGTAAGAGAATGGCATTACTGCCATTCCCTCCCCTAAGAACCGTACGTG
>OQVR01000498.1_pt1 | contig 17534 bp, 18 predicted proteins | sample 1691521 | NCBI WGS metagenome assembly OQVR01 (sample SAMN03418256, study PRJEB22391) | human gut metagenome | biome: human-gut; feature: organic feature; material: feces | host: Homo sapiens | place: Tanzania | collected 2013-01
TGCAAAGATAGATAGCGCTGGAGAGGATAGTGTTATTTGTTGTGCAGGTAACAATTCCGCCGTAAGAGCAAAGAAAGGTTCCTGGATTACCCTTTCAGAGTGGAGATATTCAGAGGAAAAGAGAAGGAACGTCCCTATTTGTGTAAAAACCGAGTATGTGGACGGAGAGAAGATAAAGGAGGACACTTGGTATAAACTTGATAAGGGGGATTTTGTAGAAGTCTTATAGGCGTTTCAAGATGAAGATTTATTACAATAGAATCAAAAGCGAAAAATGAAACTAAATGATTTTTTTACAGAAGGTAATCTTTTTTAGCGGCAAGACACAGGTGCAGGCCGCCAATGAGGTGAAGATAAGCCCTCCGACGTTCAATGCGTTGTGCACTGGCAAAAGAGAAATAACTCACGCATACGCAGCGCGGCTTGAAAAGGTGTTCGGCATTCCGGCGCTGGTATGGATGACGTGGCAGACAATAGAAGTAATCGAAAAATCTAAAGGAAAATGAACTACAAAGTAACATTCAGAAAAAGCGTATTAGACGCAACGATGACAGCTTATGTCGAGGCAAAAGTCTTCGGAAGAGGCTGCCGAGACGGTTAGACTACGTTACCACCTGTGGCGTAAGGACATAATTTCGGTTGAATCGTAAAAAAAATAGAAAGTTATGAACGAGAATCTTAATCTCTGTGAGATCTTGAAGCATTGTCCGGCAGGGACTAAATTCTGGTCTCCTGTATGGGGTGATGTGTTTTTAGATAAAGATAAAAAAGAACTTGAAGCTATAGCGGAGAATATGATTAAAATTGCAGAAATAGACGATTCTAATGTAGATAAAAAAATATTTGATATAAAAATAAATGTAGCCTGCGATGTAAAAAATCCTCTTTACGGAAAAGACGGAGCTACTGCAATTTACGGAACTCAAAAAGGCGTTAATAAAGAAAGTTTTGATATATTAGATAACGGATTAAAAAATATCGCTAAATTAGTAAAAGAAAAATTTAATAAAGAAATAGATTATATAGAAGGTTCGGGAGCGGCGGGAGGTTTAGGCGGTGGGTGGGAAGAGAAGCAACCATTTCGTTGAGCTCAACAAAATGGTTGCGATGCGGTCTATAGCTTGCCCTCCTCCGAATAGCTGTAGTATGTGCTATCCGTCACGACGACATGGTCTATCAGATAGAGCCGCATTGTAGAGCACGCCTGCTTTAGCGTCGCCGTGATGCGGTCGTCGTCGCGGCTCGGGCATGGGTTGCCGCTGGGGTGGTTGTGTATCAGGGTGAGCGTGGTGGCGTTGTTGACGAGTGCTTCGCGCAATATGACGCGCACGTCTACGGCTGTCTCGGTGAGTCCGCCGCTTGATAACTTCACGGCTTTAATCAGCTTGAAATTATTGTTCATGAGCAGCACGTGCGCTTCCTCATGGTCTGCCGTGCCCACTATCGGGCGGAAGTATCGCCAAACGTCTTCGGCGGTTCTGAAGCTCGGGCGGTCGACTGCTGCTTCGCGCTCGATGCGCTTAGCGAGTTCGAACGCTGCTTGTAGTGTCATTGCTTTCTTGGGGTCTACGCCCTGCACTACTTGTAGCTCTTCGGCGCGTCGGGTGGCGATGTCGCGAAGACTGCCGCCGCAAATGTTCACTATCTGGCGAGCCTGCTGCATGGCTGCGTGCGTGCTTTTGCCTTGCCCTATTATTAGGCTTATGAGTTCAACGCTGTTGAGCGAGTCGAAACCGCTATTATATACTTTGTAGTCGGGGCGTTCTTCGCGAACGAGTTCTGAAAAATTATTCATATTGTTTGGCTTTAATGGTTATTCATGAGTTGGGTGCGAGCGAGAAACAAGCCGCCGATGACGTTAGCATCTACAGCTGCGAGTTCTTCGGCGAACTCCTCCGCCGTGGCTCCTGTAGTAATGAGGTCGTCGAAGAGTATCACGTTCTTGCCTGCGAAGAAGTCGGGGTCGGTGCTCACGTAGTAGCCATACGACTCGCTGACGATGTGCGCGGCGTTGTTGTGCTTCGCTTCGCGCATGCCGAAGATATTCACGTGTGCCGTGCCGTTCTGTATGCCGGTGCGCTTGCTTACCTCCTCGGCGAAACGCTTAAAGCGGCGGTTATACTTCGCGCTTGTAGCCGCCGGAACGCACACGAGCACATAGTCTTGATTGCTTGCGCCGTACCACTTGTTAAGGCACTCGCTTACGATTTTTATGGCGAAGTCTACCGCATGGCGGTCGCCACGCTTGAACGAATAAATAAAACGTCTTACGCGCTCGGTATGTGCGTCGTTGGTGGTGTAACGCTTCGGCAAATAGCTGTAGAAACTGGCTGTTTTCATTTTTTGTCCTCCTTAAATTTATTCTCCGAGGCGAGAAGAGAGCTTTTTACACATCTCATCTGTAGCCCGTTTGAGAGTTTTTTTTATTCACGTCGGGTCGAATTTCGCTTTTTACGCCGCAAAAAGACGGTGGAAGCAAGGCGAGAGGACAAGCAAAAGGGATTGAAATTTTATGGAAAACCGAGTTTTTGAAGGAAGCCGTAGGAGGGAAAACTTGGAAGGCTGCTGTAAAATTTCTGTCACTTTAGAGCATCGGTGCTTGGCAGATAGCCGTCCGCCGTAAATTCGCGAAGTAAAAACGACACTCTACTCGATGTTCAATAATCTTCTAAAATGCTCTCGAACGGAACAGCGCAAGATGTAAGAAAACAAACATGTGCGCAAAAAACGGCGCACATACCAAAATCCCCGAAAATCGGAGTTTTCTTAGCTTTGCTATAAGGAGAAAACGCCGATTTTCGGGGCAAAATTTTTTCATTAAAATAAGTTAAGGACTACGTATTTACGAGGTTTTCGCGTGGACTTTTTTAAAAAGTCCGCTCCTACGTGACAACGTAGCCAGCCGCGCCCTACCGCGGCGAGCGCCCGATTAGTCGCTTTTCAGTTGATATATGACGCCCCACCGCCCAACCGACAGCCGCCCGAGGAGTAAAAAAAAACCGCGCGCAGTCCTAAATGGAAAGCACGCAGTCAAAAGAGCGATAAAAAGAGCGACAAGAAGTCAGACGCGACCATCGACGAACGTAGAGTTAAGTCCTCGCAGCCTTGTGTAGTATTTAGTCCAGATACGCTTGTCCACGCAGTCGCCGAAGTGAGTAGCGTCCTCTGGCAAGACAGACTGCTTGCGCTCCGAGCTTTTGTCTTTTGCGAAGCGACCTTGCGAGTCCTCGACGACACGCGTGTTCTGCATAGATATAAGCGTATGTCTGCATCGCGTGGCGTTGAAGCGCACGCGAGGAAAGCGTGCGTCGGTCTCGGAGAGAATGTATGTCCACAGCAAGAACTTCTCGTGCTGCGGCGGCTCCATGCCTGGATGCACGCGCTGCTCTACCTCCCAACCGAACCTCTGTAGTCGTTCGACGAACAATTCGTTGTACGACTTCTTTGAGTTGGCACGCTTGGCATCGCCATAGCGGTCGCGGTATAGGGTGACGCGCTTGCAGGCGTGGTGCTCGTAGTAGACGAGGAATTTGTCGGCGAGGGCGTTGACCTCGGTGTCGGTCTCATCGTCACGCTTAACGTAGAACTCGTTGATGGTGCAGTCGATGGGTGTCTGCGACACCAGCTTAGTCGAGAAGTCGAACGAGCGCTCCTGACCAACCGAGAGGAAAGAGGCGGCAGAGCCCCAGTCGGTGCTTATCTCAAGCGGCTGCGTCGGGTCGCAGTCGATGTCGGCACGCGAGTCCTGCACCTGCGCGAGATCCTGCCAGTTGTAGTCGTTGTTCTCAGCGAAGTCGCGCAGGTAACTGTCGTTTGTGGCGTTGTAGTATAGATGACGATCGTCGAGCTTATAGTAGCAGTGGTCGACCTTGTCGAGCACGAAGTTGAGTATCTCGACCATGAATGAGAGCTTATCCATCACGCGGTACTGGTTGACGATGTACGACATGCCCAGATTCTCGATGTTGTCGAACACCGAGCCAAGTATGAAGAGTGTGGAGTCTTTTGAAACAAACGGCGTGAGCTCTCGCCGCATGCGCACGGTCTCGTTCCACAGATCGCGAAACAGAGGTTTGTCGTTGGCTATATACGCCTCGATCATTTGCATCTGCACCTGCACTAAGCGGTTCCAGCGCTGAAAGAGCGGAATGCCTCGCTCCTTCTCGTAGTATTCAGCCGGACTGAGCAGCCACTTCTGCTGCGAGGTGTAAGGCATAGAAGAGAGAAAGGCGTTGCCGTGATGCTTGACGATATGATGCTCGGCGCGCTTGCCGAAGATGCACTCGTTGCCGCGGTTTGTCGGCGCCACCTCCTGATCGAACTTCTCCTTGTTGATAGTCAGCGCCTCGTCGGTGATGTTGAAGTCGGCGTTAGGACCGCGGCTGCTGCCCTCCTGCGTGAGGACATACAGACAGTGGCCGTTGCTAAACGAAATAACATGATCGAACTGCATAATGTGCTCGTACGGCCGGATAAACGACTCCGGAGGCCGCTTGCAGACTACGTAGTCGCCGGTGTGCGTCTCGTAGTCGTAAGGCTTGTAGCCCAGCATCTCGAGCATCTTGAACGTAGACGGCAGCGTCTTGGTGAGCGCCTGGCCGATGGTAGCCTGCGCAATGGTAGTGATGCCGCGCGGCATGATGCGCACGTTCTCGTCGACCTCTGCGCCGACGATGAACGACTTGCCCGTACCGCGCGACATGATAGCGTACTTGTTCTTAGCCTGCAGCATGAGATACGCGTACTGCGCGCGGTTGACGTGAATATCCTCTTGCCAGTAGTCCTGATGTAGTGTTGTCATGTCTGCATGATTTCTTCAGCCTGCGCGTCGTCGATAGGCTGATAAAGGTTGTCAATAAGTTCTTTCTTCTCCTGGTCGTTGAGAGCACGCACGTCGCCGAGCGGCATGCTGCGCTGCTCGCCGTTGTTGTTGACGATCTGAATAAAGAACTGGTTCGCCTGCATACGTCGCGGGTCTTCCTCACAAAGAGGCTTGTCGCCGATGATTTTGTGCAGCACGAGCTTCGCCTTATTCCACTCCTTCAGGTCGCCGCTCAGCTTGCACTCACGTATGAGCTCAAGCTGGTCTTTAATCATCCATGCCTGCCAGAAATCCCAGTCGAATGTGTGCCGCGACTTGTAGAGCTGACGTGCCAGGGCAATGTCGCGCCTTACAGTCGATGACGACACATCGTATTTCGCTCTCATGAGTCTGATGACATGGTTGTCGTCGGGGTAGTCGTCAAGCAGTCTTGCTGCCGACAGCACCCTGCCGAACTGCTCCTTGCATCGCTCAGGCAAAGGGTTGTTCTCCGGATCGACGATATGGGCTTCTATCTCATCGTGTGTGAGTTTAGCGATAGACTTGTATTCTCTAACCATATTTTAGTTGATTTGAAATGTCGTTGAGCATGCGCAGCAGCTGCTCAAGAGCAGGATTGCTGCCGTTTTGTGCAGCCTTAATTATGGAGCGCTGCACCTCCATCTTCTGACGGATGTAGCCTCGATAGTAAGCAGTGCGTGCTGCCGACGGCTCGTTGAGCATATCTTTAAGCTCGTGCAGCTCCATCTCGAGGTTGATAGCGATGAGTGATAGTGGTATGAGGCAGTAAGCCATATCCTCAAGAGCTTTACTTTGCTCCTCTGTCAAATTCTTCATACATTATTTTATTATCGAATCGCCAGATATCCTCTGACGTGTGAATGATGCCTCGCTCGAGCTTCGGGTTGTGCGTAGCGTTCTGCGAGCCGACGATGCTGACGTGCCAGTCGGCATTGCTGATGAGAGCTACCTTAGCGTGCAGCGATATGCAGCGGTATGAGTCCGGAAACGACTGAATGAGATGAGCGAAGGGTTTAGGTGATATCGAGCGTACGCGGTTGTCGATTAGAAAACGTATCGATAGTATCGTGCCGTTGTCAACGTAGCGACGTAGCGTAGATATCGAGTCCTCGGCTATAGAGTATGTCGACAAGAAAACGTGAGCAGGCCCGGTCTGTCGAAGCACGTACAGCATGAGCTGTATGAGATTGAAAGCGCCGTTGCTGTAGAAATGCTTGTCGCGTCCGTTGGCAATGGCGCCAAGCTGCGAAGGGCGTTCGAGAACGTCGGCTACAACCTCGATGTCAGAGGTGGAGCGGTCGAGCACATTAACAAGAGAGCGATGATCCTCTTGTGGGTCATCGCTCCGTTGTGGAATGGCAATAGTCTGAGGATCGAGAATCATAGGCTATCTCGATGCGAGTTCGTACTCAATCTTCGAGCGCTCCGCCTTGAGGTTCTCTATCTGTTTGAGCAGCTTTACACGTTTTGGCGACTCTGGCATCGGGTTCTCAGCTGACTGCTTAGAGTTCGACTGATAGAGCAGCTGGTTCTCCTTGCGCGTTATCTGGTCGGTGAGCGACTTTCGGCGTGTGCGTAGTTTCTCGGTATCCATCGTCTTGTAGTCGGTCTCTGCGTCTGCATCATCGTCAATCTTTGGCTGCTCGATAGAGCCTGCGATGTTCTCGAACGTCTCTCGATCTGGAACTGTGCCCTCTTTGTCGTAAGCCTCCTTTATCGGAGCGAGAGCATCCATGTAAGCAGTGAGATGCTCCATCTCTTCGCCTATCGCCTTGCGACGAGCGACAGAATCCTCGTCGTTAGACTCGCCTATCTCCTGACGTTGACGCGCCAGCTTAGCGCGCTGTTTGTATGCATCGGCGTAAGCCTTCACGATGAGCTGCATAACCTCAGGCATAGCCTTAAACTGCTCGGTGTCGGCAGTCTTCGCCATGTCGTGCTGCTCTGCTATTGGCTGATGCTCGCCGTCGCTATCGTTAAGGACGTCAACGTCCGAGCCATCGATGAAGCGAGGGTCGTCGGGGTTGTAATATACCTGAATGACATCGCGCAGGCATGATGTGAGTTTCTCTGCAGTCCATGGCAGCTCACCCTTGCGTGCGAGCAGCGCATGTACCGTAGGCTTGTAGCCAGACATGGCGAGGATCTGTAAGCCGGCTACAAAGTTGCGTTTGTCTCTTGACTGCGCGAGCCACTGCATCGCCATTGTGCGTGCTTTGAAATAATTATCTGAAAGTTTCATAATAACAATAAAAACATTTAACGCTACAAAAATAGCGATAAAAACAGCATCGCTTAAGGACAATAAAAAACCTCCACGGCCGCTGCCGTGGAGGGAAACAAATTGTAGTAAAATGAAAACCAACCCAGCCGTCAGACAGACGCCGCGGTAAGGATATTCTTGCAGTCGCCTTCGTAGGCGAGAGCTCGAGGAGTTGTAAACTGGAACTTAAGCGATACCTGGTTGCGCTCAGTAGGTGAAGAGCCGGTGGTGGCACCATCGCTGTCGGAAGCGAGAAGAGCACCACGACGCTTGTCGCCCATGAGATACGTTACATCGTTGTTGTCCTGCACGATGAAGAAGAGCTTACGGCCCTTCGCTGCGTTCATGAAGCCGAGGATCTTCTTGCGGATGCGTGCGGAAACAAGCGAGAGCTCCATCAGGAATGACTCGCCGCCAGTCTCGCCCTGCATCTTGATGCTGAACGAACCAGTATTGTCTGTAAAGTTGAGCTTGCATGCTTTGCAGCCGTTAGCCATGACAACATCGCCCTCAAGCGCACCTGCCTGTTCGAGAGTCAGAGCGGCCTCTTTAGGAGTAGGCGAGTCTGGCCATGTAGCCACCTCGTCGTGATAGCCGAAGATGACCGACTCGACGATGCCGCCCATGTTGTCCTGCGCATCACACTCAAGAGCCGGGTCGATGTCGGCGAGCTCGAAGCACTTTTTTTTATCAGCCATACATTATATATATTATAGGTGAAACAAATTAAGCGGCGACAGTCGGGTCTACCGGCTGGTCGTTGACGCAGAAAATCTCCGGACGGAATGTCATGAACTGTGTGCCGAACACGTACTTGCCGAGAGCCTTGAACTTATAGTCGGCTTCGACAGCACGCAGCTTGCGCATATCGCTCGGCTTGTCCATGCCGTAGTAGACATTGTCCTTGAGCGTGAGCATCGCGAAGCTCGAGTTTGTCGGCATGCCTGGGCAGCGAATGATCTCGCACTTGCCGTTTGAACCGTAGAGGAACTGCTGGCCGGTCTCGTCTGGAGACTGATGCGGCGAGTGAACGTTAGGATGCTCGTCTGCGAACCAGTCGTCGTAGAGGTCGCCAAGGGCGTAAGGGATATAGAGCTTTGACTTCTGCTCGCGGAAGGGTTCCGGCATGTGTCGCCACATAGCAAGCAGCTGCGTGCCGATGTCGGCGCGAGTGAACTTGCCGGTCGACACGAGGTTGCCCTTGTCGGCAGAGATAGAGTTGTCGTCCTTGCCCTTCTTAATGTGCGTACCGAGACCGTCGAAAGAGTCTTTAAGCGAAGTCTTCTTGCCGGTGCTGTCGAGCTCCGCATTCCAGATGCACGGCAGGAGGTCTTCTGAAGCCTGCTGCAGGATGCGGTTGATGAGCCAAATCTCGAACGGATGCTTCGCGATGTCGAGACCGCCGCGAACCTCTGTGATGTAGGCACGGCGGTAGCGCTCCGGCTCGTCGAGGACCTCGATAACACAAGGATGCACCGTAAGGGTGCGGTTAGCGAACGAACCGATGTTCTGCTGCTCCTTGAACACGCCGGTATAGCGTGAAGATACGGTCTTGAAGAACGACTCCGTGAATGTGTAGGAATCGGTGACGCCCGTCATGGGTGTCATGTGGCGCAGCATTGCGTCTGCGCCCTGGTGGTCGATAGCAAGAATCTTCTTGCTATGAGCCTTCACCGCGGTGTTGACGGCGGTGATGTCAATAGGATCGTTGAAATTCATAGTTTACTCATCTAAGAAGTTGTTGACTGGATCTTTGCGGATGTCGGCGAACTCGTCAGTCACGGTGCCGCCAGCAGGCTGCTGCACCGGAGCCGGAATTTTGTCGAAAGCATCCTTAATCTTTGCGAGCTTCGCATCGAGACCCTCAGTGTTCTTCACCTCCTCGGAGAACTTGTCGAGCTTCTCGGAAACCTGCTTCTCAAGATTGCCGTTGTTCTCGACCTTGCCTTGAAGTTCGGCAAGATGATCTTCGATGGTCTGAAGCTGAGTGGTGGTGAGTGTGACTTTTGTGTCGCACTCGTCAAAGCCCTCTACCTTGAGAAGGGTGTTGACGTTGGTGAACTTTTTATTCATAATAGTATTTTTTGTGTTGTCTGGCGTAGGTGTCGGAGCGCCTGCCTTGTTATGAACGCCAAGAAATTCGGCGAGTTTCTGGAAGAAAGAGCGCTCGTCGGAGAGGCCGCCGTCCTCGGGCATCGGGATAGAGCAGTTGCGGAAAGCGCTCACCATCTCGTTCGCAGCCTTGCTCGGAGCCTTCTCTTCGATGATCTCGTCGACAAGACCATACTCTTTACACTGAGAAGCTGTGAGCCACGGATTCGACTTCATCATAGCGAGCATCTCGTCAGAGGTGCGCTTGCCGCGTGAAGCATACTTGTCTGCGATGATGCGGTCGATAGACTCCAAGCGCTTGATGTCGTCGGCGTTAGCCACGCCAATCTGCTTGAGTTGCTCTGCGTTCATCTTCTGCCAGTAGAACACTTCCTTCGACGAGCAGTGTACGAACAGCATGCAGTCGGAGTACATCTTGATGGTCTTTGCGCCGAAAAGCCATGTCGCAGCTGATGCGTTGTATGAATCGTGAATAAGAGTGACGTCGCCATGCTCGGCGAAAGCGTGCGATATCTGCACGGCTGAAGCCACGTCGCCGCCAGGAGAGGCGAGGCGCACAGTGACCGGCTTGCCCTTATTCTCGCTCAGGAACTGGTTGACTCGCCAAACCTGATAGCTCGAAATTTCGCCATTTAGGCGTAAGGTGTTATTTGCCATAATCTATAGAAATATGAGTACACTACAAAATTAGCCAAATAAAAACCTCGCGCCTTAGACGAGGCGCGAGGTTGTCAGACCGTAAAAAGCGATTAGATATTAGTCAAGTCATCAATGTCAATAATAACAGAGGGTGATGGCTGTCGTCCGGCGAATGTGAACGCCGAACCATTGAGTGCGGTGTAAGCGTCGCCCGTAGTGCGCTCAGAAGAGAACATCAGCGGCACGTCGACAGATCCGGAGAGGTGAACAGTGCCGTTGTGGTCGATGGATAAAACGAGCCACTCGCCGCGCTCGAGCTTCTCAAGAAGAACTGCATTGTCGCGGCATACCTTTGGAGTAACGCCCTCAATGGTAACATCCCAATAGTCGCCGCCATCGTCTGTGTTCTTCTGCTCTGTGAAGCAGAAAGAGCGGTCGCCATAGATAGGCAGCACGATGATGTTGTCGCGAGACTTCAACTCCAGCGCGTCGGTGTCGTTGTTGTAGTCGTGACGCAGTCGGAGGAAGTCTGACGGAGGAATGGCGTATATCTCCGCCAGTCCTCCGATGTTGTTGAAGTCGAATTTAATCTCTCTCATATAGTTCTTTGCCTTGCTCGGTGATATGTCCGCTTTTGGACAATATCGCCCAACACTTTTGCTCTATTTTTTTGACAATTTGCTCGAAATCGTCGTTACCAGATATTTTTGAGTTGCGCTGCAGCTCTTTTCGGATGGAATCGGTATCCCAGTCGAGCTCGGTAATACCGGTTGCATTACGGAAGCGCTTGATGCGGTCGGCTATGCTTAGTCCGGTGACTGAGAGCATGGCGTTGTAGGTGTGCAGCACCTGCTTGACCTCGCTCTCCATCTTGGTATTCCAGCGTAGAGTCTCCGTTGGAGTAAGCTCCCAGCCGTACCGTTGAAACGTGTCAAACGTGATCTCTATCGCCACTCGCGTCGTGTACCGACCCTTGACGGAACTATCGCGCCGTGCTTCGGCACGCGTGAGCCTCTTTTTGAAATCGTCGGCGAACTCTCTGTTCGGCGACAAATTTACTAACTCCTGCCAATACTCATCGGGACGGTTGAAGTTGGCGAGCAGCCAGCGTTTGACATAGCCCTTGCAGGGCACCCAGACCGCGAAACGGTCCTGTTTGTTTGATTTTTTTGCCATATATTAAAATTTTTAGTTGTCTATGTAAGATAATGATGCCAACAGGCAGATGTCGTTTTTTAAATGCTTATACAGGATGGTGTATTTTTGCGACCAACCGACCAACCGTCCAACCAAAGCAAAAGTGCTATTGATTATCAGTGAGTTAGCTCATGGTTGGTAGCATAAATGCTAAAACCAACCGACCAACCAACCGCAATTTAGCGATTTCGCCTGTACCGCAGACAGACTGAAAAACGCCAACGTTGGAAATGCAAAACCAACCACAACCAACCAATAACACCACTCAACCAACCACAACCAACCATACCAACTATATACTTATTACTACTTAACTTACTTATTATTAACTACTTATAGAGATTGTTGCTATTTGAAAAGCTTGGCGCGGTTGGTCGGTTGGTCGGTTGGTCGTGTTTTTCGGCTCCCGAGGTTTTCAAAACGCCGTTTTAACGACCTCTCTTTTATTTTGGGTGTTCGGGTGACAAAAAACGACGGGCAAATGTCTCACGACACCCGCCCGTCTGACGCGATTTACAAATCTGACATTACATATTCTGATTACCGAGCCCTCCCTTGAGGGATATATGCACCGCCGCTTTAAAACGGGCGGGTATCTTCATCTTTGACAGTGATAGTAGCACGCTCGAAGTCGATGCCCATGAACTGCTGAAGTATATTGTAGTCGAGAACAATAGCTGAGGTTTGTTTCGACTTCTTCTGTATCTTGATGATCATCGTGTCGTCGGGGTCGACCACCGCCATCGTAGCCTGATTGACAGTGCCGGGCGGAGTGCGCATTGTGCGTACCTCCTCTTGCCATATAAACTTCTTGTTGCTCACATCTCCGATGTACGCAGGGTGCGACTTGAGGTTGACGACGAGAGTCGTCAGGGTCAGTGGACGCTCGCCGCCCTGCATGGCTGCAAGATAATGCTTGTGAACGTTTGAAAGGTTCATGTACATTACCTTCTGACCTTCGGCAAGCTGCTTCTCTACGCCGCCTTTGAGTGTGACCTTAGCCGGCTCGTCGATAGTGAAGTCGCGGCCAATCTTGAGCGTACCCTTGTCGATGAGAAAATCGAGCGTATTGAAGAACGTAGCGAGTTTGTCGCTCTTGGCCAACATCTCGCACTGATGGCGAACCTTGTCAACCGCGAGTGCAAAGAACTCGTCGTACGTGAACGGTAAAGCCATGTGCGGTGCATCATTTATAAGCAGCCGGCACGTGGCAAGGAACATCGAGACCGTGCCTATGATACGGCTTTGGTCGCCGCTACGGCCAGACATGCCAACGAGTGCCTCCTGTAACTCTTTCCGCGACTGCTCCATGTAGCCAATGAAATGTGTGCGGAATATCGGGCGCAGCTTCTGAACCTCGACGAGCAGATATGACAAGCCCTCTTTCTCGTAGCCCTTCAGCTCTTTGAAGATGCGCTGCGCTTCGAGGTCTCCGGAGAAGTTGTGAGCAGGCACCTCGCACAGAACGACGCGGTTAGATAGCGCGTTGTCGTCGCGTTGCGGCGCCTCCTGGCCAAGCAGGATGATCGAGGCGTTAACCTTAGATGTCTCGATATCATTGCCAGTCGCTGAGCGGCGCTTCTGCTTGCCGTCGCCATCGTAGGTCACTGCCTTCAAGCCCTGGAACTTTTGGTCGCTTATCTCTTCGTCGTTGTATTCCTCAAAGATGCACGGCACGTCACGAAAGCGCTCCAGGATAGAGAAGAAGGCTGCGTCTGATATCTGGTTCAGGTTCGACGATGGCGCAGAAGGCACCTCGTACAGAGCTCTGATGCTCTGAGCTATCTGAGATTTGCCCGACGAGGTCTGACCAATGAAGAAGATCGCGGTGAAGTTGCCGATGATGGGGTAGAGGTCGGAACGAAAACCGCATAATATGGCGTAGATGATAGCCCACTTGCCGTTGTCCTCTATGCGATAGACGCGGTTCATCAAGTCGGCCCACTGTGCGAACGAGATACGTCGCGACTGCGGAACGTCGATATACCGAAGATGTCGGTCTTGCTCGAAGATGTCGGAGTCAGAACGGTCGTAAGCATATATCTCCGAGTATGCCGGCGAGTAGAATAGGTCGCCGCCATGCTCGACGAGGCCGAGGTTGTCGACCTTCTTAATTTCGAAGTCGCCAGCCTCGTTGCGATGAAATATCGCATTAGACCATGCGAAAAAATCTTCTTTCTGTTGGCCGAAGGTACGCAGCTGGAAGCAGGTCTTGAATTGATGTGACATCCACGTCCAGATTTTGTCGTAGTGCTTGACATTGCCATTTTCAAAGTTGTAAGCGCCCTCGTTGACCAGGGCTGCGCGGAACGTAGCCATATTTGCGAATACTGAAGACTTCCATTCAACGTATTTTGATTTTCTAATCTCCGGAGCCATCGAGGTTATCTTCACGATACGTTTGTTGAGCTCAGGGTCTTTGTCGTACACGTGCAGCAGCGGCGTGAGAAAAAAGTCGCACACGCGGCCGTAGCCGCCGGAGTCATTCTTGAACATGTAGCATACTGGTTCGCCCTTGCTCTTCGAAAGCAGCGGATAGAAGCCGTATCGTGACAACATGCGCATGTACTCCTCGCTCTCCTCGACGTACTCAGGCAGAGTATTGCCATCGATGTCGGCGACATCGTCGAGGTTCTCGCGCTCGGCTTCGACTTTATTCTTTGAGCGCTTGCGTGTGATGTACGGCTTGACTATATCTTTTAAGGCACGCTCTGACGGAAGCGAGAGGCATTTTGCCCACTCCTTCATCGAGCGAGTGCGTGTGACCTCAGTAGCTTCTGCGATCATCTCTGCAATGCGGTCGAGGTATATATCGACGACATTGGTGGTTGGTGCTTCTTCTCTTATTAACCTGCCATATATGCCGACATACCACTGGATGAAGCCAATGGTGCCCGAATCCACCTCGACGTCGACGTTGAAGCCGGAGCGAAAGAGTTGCTTGAGCGTAAGAATCTCATCATTCTCTGTTTTGTCGTTAAGAGTTTCATTAGGCGAACCAATAACCACAGTATTGTCGAGCTGACGAAGCTCTTGTACCTCGCTATCCTCCGGGCACCCTCTGAAATACACTACTGGTAATGCGCCGATATTCTCCTCGAACTCACGCCAGGAGGTCGTAAGACGTATTTTGTCGTTGTCTTTGTCGTAAATTTCTTTAGCTTCAGATATGCCACAAAAGCCGCTTGCGGGCTCATCGTGATGCTTTATAGAGGACATGGCCTGGCGCAGTTTAGGCATCAATGTATCTGAAGAAACCTCTATCATCTTTGCGAGTGTGCGCATGTAGTCATTGCGCATGGTGTCCTCGGCGACATGGGCAATGGCATCGATGATGACCTTCAAGCCTGCCTCGCGGCCAGGCTCGTCGGCGGCTTGGCGATAGAGCTTCTCGTGCAAGTATGCAACAAAGCCTATTTCCATCTTCTGCAGCTTGTCTCTGAGCTGCCCGATGTTGGCACGTGCGAAATCGTCAGGGTCCTGACCTTCAGGCAGCATGATGCAGCGTACATTTATGCCAGCGTCAAGCAGCACTGGTATCTGCGCGATGGTAGCATGTATGCCAGCCTTATCGTCATCATAGATAAGAGTGACATTCTCGGCGAGTGAGCGTAGTCGCTTCACCTGAACTGCGTCGAGTGCCGAACCGCTCTTGCAGATGACGTTGCGAACGCCATTTTGCGCAAAGCTTATCACGTCGAACTGACCTTCGACGAGGTACGCCTTGCCGTATCTTGCAATCTCGCTGCGGGCTTGGAAGAGTCCGAAGAATTCCGAGCCTTTTTTAAAAACTGCCGTGTCCGGAGAATTTAGGTATTTGGCTTTAGCGTAACCGGAAATGTCGCGACCGGTAAAACCGATGACGCGCCCGAAGCGATCGAGGAAAGGAAATGTGACTCTGGAGCGAAAAAAGTCAGACCGGTCGCCGTTGTCGCGTACGGAAACGAGGCCTGCCTTTTGCAGAATCTCAGGCTTGTATAGCTTTGAGAGGTCGTCGTACATTTGACGATAGGTGCCGGCTGCGCCTACACGAAACTCGGTGCGGGTCCAAGTGTTAAGCCCTCTTGATACGATGAAATTTTCGGCAGCAGCGTCGATATGAGACACGAACCACTTGTTGGCGGCATCGAGCACGACCAGGAGCTCTTCACGTTCACGCTCGCGAACCAGCTCTTCGGGAGTTTTCTCCTCTACCTTTATGTCAATATTATACTGCTTGGCGAGCTGCTGTGCTGCCTCTGGATAGCTTATGCCCTCTATCTTGTGTACGAACCATATTACATTGCCGTGCTCGCCGCAGCCGAAGCATTTGAAGATGCGTTTCGCCGGAGAGACCGACATCGAGGCCGTGCGCTCATTATGAAATGGGCAGCAGCCGAAATAGTTGGAACCGCTCTTGCGTAGCGTGACATATTGTGACACGACGTCAACAATAGGCACGGTGTCAAGAATGCGGTTTATGTCATTATCAGAAATTTTCATGTCAGATTTTATCAGAATATGTATGCGTCAGTCGTTGTCAAAAAGGTTGAGCTGCCGGTTGAACAAGAACTTCAGCAGCTCTTCGCGCGAGAAGTTGAGATGGTGCGCTACCCTCTCCATCTCATCAGAGGTCGCTTGGCGATAGCCTTGCCATATTTGCTGAAAGCGAACCTGATTAATATTCACGGCGCGATAAAAATCTTTTGTAGGATGGAAGTAAGCGGTATCTATCTTAACACCGATAAGTTCGCGCAGAAGGTTGCGCTTCACTTGCTGATGTCTGGCAATGCCGTGACGTAACATATACAGCTGCACTGAAAGTTCGGAGCGACCGAGCTTAGTAGCCATATCTTTTATCGAGATCGCCGTAGCATTTGTCTTAATATACTCGACCTCCTTCGCCGTCCAACGTTTTTTTGTATCAATCTTGCTCATCTCCCTTAATTATGTTAAGGATGGAACTCATCTATAGGAATCCAGTGCTCCTGCGTTACATTTAGGAAAATCTTAATCGATGTGACAAGGTCTGAGCTAATGCGATTGTATGTGTCAAGCCAGGTCTTCATCAGTGATCGCTCGGCTGCACAAACGACTCTACCGAAATCACTGCCTGCCGTATCTAAAATAATAATGCCGAGGTCGGCATCTGCCTCATAAGAAGAAACGTGACCTATACCATCACTCTTTAGATCTTTGTCAAGAATATCCACGTAACCAAATTTTAGGCACGGGAAAGGGCATTCGATGTATATCATCGTTGCGTCTTCTGTGTTTTTTTGTGAGACCACTGCTGCCAGACCGCCTGCACGAAGCATCACGCCCAAATGCTGTGTTTTGTTATTTAAATGCTCCATATATATCAGTTATTTTAAATATAGACTTTGCTATAAATTATCGTTTAATGCTCCAAATCTCTCGTTTATTGACGCCATATCGCTCGAAAACAGCCTCGATATCTTCCTTGATAAAGGCCGGAATATTTGGGTAGTCGTTACGCTTGCGGTAAAATTCTGTGTCGTATTTGACCCCCATAATCTGCTTGATTTCAGCCTTAACTGCTGGAATATCGGATAGTTTTAGCTGTTCAAAGCCTGGTTTACAAGAATAATGTACTTTTTCTATTGCCATTATAAATATTTTTATTATATTCGGGAAATAAATTATATATATTGAGTGCAAATATACTATATATCTTTCGTATATAATTAAACGGAGCTAATAATATTTATGAAATAAACAAAAATTAACAATATGGCAGAGAAATCAGATTATCAGATTAGACTACAACAAGTAGCTAAGCAGCTGCACATCGTCGATCGTCAGTTCAGCTTGATTTGTGGCATCAACGACAATTTCTTGTCGTCAGGGCAGAAGGATATCACAACAAGGCAGCTTGTGCCTATCCTTCGAACCTTTCCTCAGGTCAATCCCTATTACGTGCTGCTGGGCGAGGGCACCCCTCTTATTGACGAGAAGTTTGTAAATGAAGGTATGATCGGCCGCTATCTACTGCAATCCTTCTCGGAGCTGCAGGTAGAAGTGCGCCAGCTCATACAAGAGAATACTATTCTTAAGGCGAAACTTGAGCGATACGAGTCGCCTGACACCGGCAAAAAGAAACGTCTTCCCAAGCGTCAGTGTATAAAACCTGCTGAAAACAAGCAGGTTGAAGTTGTAACTAAGCCGGTAGAAAAATAAATTATGATAAATAGACATCGGTGAAAACTCGGTGTTTTTCTATTAAATTATGAAAAATAACAGCGTCAAGAACCTCGGTAAACAAATGACTCTGTAAAATAGGGAGCGTGCAGCCACACTCTTGTCATCCCGACAAGGCGACAATCGTTTTTCGGTTGTCGCTTTTTTTTTTGTACCCGTAATTGTAGTGCAATCTCATCAAAAAACACTAACTTTGCAAGCAATCGCAATATACAGAGCATTTTAGTAATATTCAAAAAATAACTTCCGCAGAAAAACTGCGATCAAGAGCATTTGATG
>OQVR01000500.1_pt1 | contig 17452 bp, 7 predicted proteins | sample 1691521 | NCBI WGS metagenome assembly OQVR01 (sample SAMN03418256, study PRJEB22391) | human gut metagenome | biome: human-gut; feature: organic feature; material: feces | host: Homo sapiens | place: Tanzania | collected 2013-01
TCTTCACGCCAGCGTAGGTTACATAGAGGTAGTTGGTCTGAGCAGGATACTCTGCTGCCAGGGTATCAATCTGCTTCACTACAGGCAGGATGCCATAGCTCTTGCGCTTGTTGCGAACCAGGAGGGCTGCCTTGTGCATGTTGCCCAACTCCTGCTCCAAGCCCACGGCACGGGCTACCTGGAAGTCGGTGAAACCATAAACCTTAGCGGTACGGAGCAGATTCTGGTCAAGAGTATTGATATTGCACTTCTTCATCTCCTCGTCGATGTCGATGATGTGCTTCAACTTCTCGAGGAACCACTTGTCAATCTTGGTCAAGTCGTGAATCTGATCTACGGTATAGCCCTTGTGCATAGCCTTTGAAATCACGAACACACGCTTATCTGTTGGCTCGCGCAAAGCTGCATCGATATCATCGATTTCAAGCTCCTTGTTCTCTACGAAGCCGTGCATGCCCTGACCAATCATACGAAGACCCTTCTGGATGGCCTCCTCGAAGTTGCGGCCGATGGCCATTACCTCACCTACTGACTTCATAGATGAACCCAACTCCTTATCTACGCCACGGAACTTAGACAAGTCCCAACGAGGAATCTTACATACCACGTAGTCCAATGCTGGCTCGAAGAAGGCTGATGTGGTCTTGGTTACAGAGTTCTTCAACTCGAACAGACCGTAACCCATACCGAGCTTGGCTGCAACGAAGGCAAGAGGATAACCAGTAGCCTTAGATGCCAAGGCAGATGAACGGCTCAAACGGGCATTCACCTCAATAACGCGATAGTCCTCGCTCTTAGGGTCGAAGGCATACTGCACGTTACACTCACCCACGATTCCGATGTGACGGATAATCTTGATGGCGAGGGCACGGAGCTTATGATACTCAGCATTGCTCAGGGTCTGAGATGGAGCGATGACGATACTCTCACCGGTATGGATTCCCAGTGGGTCGAAGTTCTCCATGTTACAAACTGTGATACAGTTGTCGTAACGGTCACGAACCACCTCATACTCAATCTCCTTCCAACCCTTCAAGCTCTTCTCCACCAATACCTGTGGAGAGAATGAGAATGCCTTCTCTGCAAGCTTGTTGAGCTCCTCCTCGTTGTCTGCGAAACCAGAACCGAGACCACCGAGAGCGTATGCAGCACGGATGATGACAGGATAACCGAGCTCGGCAGCAGCCTTGCGGGTCTGCTCGATGTTCTCGCAAGCCTCGCTCTTGATGGTCTTCACGTTGATTTCATCCAGCTTCTCTACGAAGAGCTCACGGTCCTCAGTATCCATGATAGCCTGTACTGGAGTACCCAATACCTTGACATTATATTTCTCCAGGATGCCCTGGCGATAGAGTTCCACACCACAGTTGAGGGCTGTCTGACCACCGAAGCTGAGGAGGATACCGTCTGGCTTCTCCTTCTGGATGACACGCTCTACGAAGTAAGGCTGCACTGGCAGGAAGTAAATCTGGTCGGCAACACCTTCTGATGTCTGTACGGTTGCGATATTCGGGTTGATGAGCACAGTCTCGATACCTTCCTCGCGCAATGCCTTCAGGGCCTGCGAACCTGAGTAGTCGAACTCACCTGCTTCACCGATCTTCAAGGCTCCAGAACCTAAGAGGAGCACCTTCTTTATATTTTCGTCTTTCATCTTTTTTCCTAATTATTTAAGTGTTTCTACAAACTTATCAAACATGAACTCTGTATCCACAGGGCCTGAGCAAGCCTCTGGGTGGAACTGGCTTGAGAACCAAGGGTTCACCTTGTGGCGGATACCCTCGTTAGAGCCATCATTCATATTTACAAAGAGTTCCTCCCAATCGTTGCCCAATGTCTTGGCATCAACGGCATAACCGTGGTTCTGAGAGGTGATGTAGCAATTGTTGGTTCCTACCATGCGCACTGGCTGGTTGTGTGAACGGTGACCATACTTCAACTTGTAGATGGTAGCACCGGCTGCCTTGGAAAGCAACTGGTTACCCATACAGATACCGCAGATAGGCTTGCGGCTCTGGCTAATCTGCTTGCGAATAATGTTTACTGCATCCTCACACATGTCTGGGTCGCCAGGACCATTGGCCAGGAACAGTCCGTCGAAATCCATATCGGTGTAATCGTAATTCCAAGGCACACGGATCACCTCTACGCCTCTGTTGATGAGGCAACGGATGATGTTTGCCTTCACACCGCAGTCAACGAGAACCACCTTCTTGCCGGCACCCTCGTTGTAACGGATAATCTCCTTGCAGCTCACCTGGTCAACGAAGTTTACACCCTCGTAGTTAGCCTCAGGGATGTTGTCTGGTTCATCATCAAAGAGAATCTTACCCATCATCACACCATGCTCACGAAGCACCTTAGTCAACTCACGGGTATCGATGCCTGTGATTCCTGGCACCTTTTCGCGCTTCAACCAGTCGGCAAGACTCTCCACTGCATTCCAGTGGCTGTACTGCTCGCTGTAATCATTCACGATGATGGCAGAAGCATAAATCTTGTCACTCTCCATGAAGGTTGGCAAACCGTTCTCCTCGAAAGTAAATGGTGGCACACCATAGTTGCCCACGAGAGGGAATGTAAGTGTCATCAACTGACCGGCGTAAGAAGGGTCGGTCAAACTCTCTGGATATCCCATCATGGCTGTGTTGAACACAACCTCGCCCGCTACAGGAGCGTCATATCCAAAAGATTTGCCATGGAACTTGGTTCCATCGCTCAAAACTAAGGTTACTTTTTTCATATCTGACATTTGATTCTTTTATTTCATACTTATAAGAGCAAATGAATTCTTCACTCTTCGTTCTTCACTCTTCACTTATTTATGATAAACGTTTTCGATGTAGTTTACAAACGACTGGTTGCAGAGCTTCGTGCCGCCTGGGGTTGGATAATGACCGGTGAAATACCAGTCGCCCTTGTGGTTTGGAATCGCCTCGCGCAAGCCCTCGATGCTCTGGAACACGAGCTGGATAGGAGTGGTCATGCCCTCTGGGCGAAGCATCTCTACAATCTTCTCGTTGATTTCCTCGATGGTGAATGGCTTGTAGATGGCACGCACCGGGTTAATCTGCTCCTCCTTCGGCTTGGCAAGTCGCAGCATGTTTTTTGCAGTATACTTGCCGCCACTGACGATAGTATCGCTCCATACTACTTTCTGCATAGACTCTTCCGGCTTTATCCAAGGACCGCCGGCAAGGGCGAAGCCGTCGCAGAAATGAATACCCATCTCAAGGTTCAGACTGTCGGCTGTGTGGAATACCGTATTTACTCTTTTCCACCACTCTGGAGAAAGCTGTCGTGATGTGCCACCGAGACCGTCCTTACTGTCAGAAGGGTCTTTGATGGGCATAAGATAGAACCCCTTTATGCCGGCATCGTGCATGGCATGCAGGTCAAGGCGGATACCTTCGTCACTCACATTTCCGAACATCCAATACCAGAATGTCCATGGCAGTGCTGCCTTCTGCGGATGTGCAAACTGTTCATACCATGTTGGGGCAGAAGATGTTTGTTGCAAGAGTTGTGCTTCTGTCTGTTGTGGTGTAGCTGCAATCATGGGCATGACGGCAGTTGCTGATATGAATATGGCTGATAGTCTTTTCATTATGGCTTTGTCTTTTAGATATGTTTAGAAACCCAAAACTTCTTGTAGCTATCCATATACATGTATGAACTGCTACAAGAAGTCGTCTGGTGTTATAAAAGGTTATTATTCAAAGTGTAGGATTATTTCACCGGTGTAGTTGCCGCTTGCCCATACAGGCTGTGCAGATGGACCATTAAGGTCGGTGGTGTTCACCTTGTTTCTAACGGCAGGGATAACCTGCATCATGCTTATGCCTGTTTCCGGCAAGGTGTAAAGGAGCTTGTCGCGTCCGTCACGTGGTTGGTATACTCCGACATAGTCCTTTGTGCTGTTTCCCGGTTCCATTGTAATAGTACCGGTTTTCGTGGTGAGCTTCATCCACTGCACGCCGGCAAAATATCCTTTAAACTCAGGGTAGTCGAAGCTTTCTCCTGGTACGGGGTCGTTATAGTCGTTTGCCCAGATACCAAGTTGCGGACCATGAATGCGGTTTTTCCATACACGGTAAGGACCGTTTCCGAGCCACTCCTTATGCTTTACGTCACCTTCGGGCAAGTCAAATTTCACACCCATGAGGTCAACAACACCATTGAAGTTATATGTGTAAACGAGGCGTGCCCCGCCGTCTGGTGCGATGTGCCATTCTGCTTTTTGCAGCGAACCAAGTTTGTAGGTAGATGTAACGATAAGAGTATCGCCTTCACCTTCTGTTGCTGTTATCTTGTCAAACTTACCCTGCTCTGCATATTCTGTATATGTTGTCTTCTTCTTTTCTGCCTCACTGTCGTCATGGTTGTAGAACTGATCCATAGAGCGGTCGGAGCGCTTGTAGGCAAAGAACCGAGGGCCGTTGTTGAACTTGTAGTCGCCTTTGGCTGTAACGACACTGCTTAGTGTACCGTCTTTCTCGTTGAAGGTATATGTCACGTTGCCTGCCTTCACAACATTATTCTGCATCTGTGGACGTTTGCTGTTGTTACTCTGTGTATACAGCTTGTCAGCATCCTTCAGCTTGAATACCCATGTGAACACCTCCTCACCATATTGGTCGGTAGCTCTCACCTTCAGGGCATCTGCCTCTTTAGGAGCAGCACCTATATTGATTTGGCCTTTGGAGTCTGCATCAATATTTGCACCATTCACTGTGCCGTGTTTTATGGTGTTCTCTTTAGAACCTGCATATTTCACATAGTCGTAATCAAACTTAACTCCTTTCAGTGAAAGGAAGTTATAACGGTTCTCCACATTCAGAGTGCCATTGAAATTCTCCGGCATGAATACCTGTACAGGACTCCATATCTGTTTCACTGTGTAGTAGCTGCCTTCTTTCTCGTGGTGAGGCCCGACGATACCGTCGGCACCATAGTTTCCGACGTTGTCAATCATACCTCCCATGTCGACACGCTTTACGCCTTCATCAACGAGAGCCCAAATGAAGCCTCCTGCACAACGAGGCCACTGACGCATAACCTCCCAGTAGTCATATAGTCCGGCACCTGCTCCTCCGTCGTATAGGGCATGCAGGAATTCCGTAGGCATCCATATTTCTGGTTTGCGCATGTATTCGTTGCTTTCTCCATAGGAGCGATAGTGCATGGTCTCGTATCCGCTGAAGTTTCCTTGTGGATGAAGGACAGGTCTTTTCTGTACGTCCCACTTGTGGAACTCACAGTCAAGTTCTGTGTTCCATCCTTTCTCGTTTCCGTTGCTCCACCATATGATAGAAGGGTGATTGACATCGCGCGTCACCATTTCGCGGATAAGCTTCTGTCCGTTTATCGTCTCGTGGTGTCCGTGCCATCCGCTCAGCTCATCCATTACATAAAGTCCAAGACTGTCGCAGATGTCATAGAACTCAGGGTCAGCAGGGTAGTGTGAGAGACGTACGGCATTCATATTCATGCTCTTGATAAGTTTTACGTCCTCCAGGTTCTTCTGGTAAGACAGAGTACGTCCTGTCTCCGGACGGAAACTATGTCTGTTCACACCACGTACATTGACTTTCTTGCCGTTGATGTATAGTCCGTCACTTTCGCGTGTTTCAATAGTACGGAAGCCGAACTTGTCTTTCTCTATATGAAGAGTCTTGCCGCTTGCATCAATGAGTGCGAAGTCCACCTTATAGCGGTTTGGTGTTTCGGCAGTCCATAGCTTCGGATTATTTACTTTGAATGAGATGTCGGCATGGTCACTGCCTTTGCGTACATCAGTAGTGTTTTCTGCTACTTTCTTTCCGTTAAAGTCACTGATGGTTGTCTTTACTTTGGCACCCTCAATAGTGTGGTTGAGTAGTACGTAGGCATTAAACTCTCCGTTTGCCGTGGCGTTGATAGCTGTGCGCTCTATATTAAGAGCCGGTTTGCATACTATGAATACAGGGCGGAATATGCCTCACGGTAACTTCCAGCAGGTTCTTCTTGTCACCGAAGAATACACGGTCCGTTACGTCGTAAGTGATTCGATAGAATGCTCCCATGTGCTTTGAACCGGCTTTGCGCTTGTTGATCATCACCTGAGTGTCAGTCATCGAGGCTTCAAAAACGAGTTCAATGTGATGGTTAGCCCATTCTTTAGGAAGTTTGAATTCGTATTTATACATACCTTTCTCATCGGCAATGCCTTCAGGAAAAGCTTTTCCGTAGAACTTCATACCATATTGGAAGGTACCGAAGCCTTGTAGTTCCCAGCAAGAAGGAACACCGATCTTTGTCCATTTGCCAGAGTTGTTTCCACCAGTGCAATAGAAATCCCACTGCACCATGTCATCGCAACCATGTCCGCTCAAATATTGTCTTTGAGTGAGTACGCTGCTGTTCTGCGCTACGGCACCTGTGGTTGCCGCAAGCAGTGATAATGCTGATATTATTATTTTTTTCATATTATTCCCTTAGTTATATTAGGACGCGTGTTCATATAATATGTACTGATTGTTTTATCGTAAATTGAGTTTGGCGTAAACGAAATAGTCCGCAACGGTGCAATATAATGTAAATATTGCCACTGTTGCGGACTATTTTATAAGTTATAAATCTTGTTTATTCAATCGTCAGTTTATCGAATATCATCTTGTCGATGCCCTCGCCGGATAGCTTTACTTTATAGCTGCCGGCATTGGTTTGTGAACCGGTGGTGATACTTGTATTGCGACGCTTGGTCTTCTTCTCCGGTGTCTTCACGAATGTTATGTCGTCTTCCTTGTATACCACACCGTTCAGGTCTGTAATCTTCACGTGTAAGGTACGTTCCTTCTCCGGATTGTAATAGCGGAAACGAAGGGCATATACTTTCGCCACTCCAACGTTGTACTCGAAGTTCATCGTTCCTTTGTGGAAGATGCCTTCGGCTGTGATGGCACTGTTGCTTTTAGAAGGCAGCAGACTGTCTGGAGTAGCTGTGTAAGTCTGTTTCTCAAAGTCTGCCCACATAGTCTTGCTTTCCTTTGATGTTTTTATTGCCAGCGGCTTTGCATTCTGGTTCTTTGTAGCAATGGCAATGGCAGAGATTATAGCCTGTCCGGCATTGACTTTCGGGAAATCAATCTTTATCTCCTTACCGCTGTTATGTATGTCAATAACACGCTTGTATGGCTTGCCGTAGCGGGCCTGTGCCCAGAGGTCAAGGTCGTGGATATATGTGCTGTCGTTGACCGCTACGTCAAAGAGGCGGTAGCCCTCATAATCGGTGTTCATTGATTCTCCCTTGCCATACCACGGCTCTACGAAGTACAGCTCTATGCGGTAGTCGCCTGGTTCTGCAGGAATGGTGTATGAGAGCAGATGCCTGCCGAACCTTGAAGTACGGAAGAGTGGCGATGCAAATAGATACTTGTTGTAGGTCTGGCTCATCTGGTAAGGACTTGTCTCTTTCTTGAACTTGCTTCCCCACGATGTAGACCAGTTTGTATTGTCCTGCATCCATGTCAGTCCGTAGCTGTCGGTATAGTCGTCACCGCCACAGTTTATGCGAGCGATATAGTTGTAATCGTTCTCCGGCTTGATGATATTCTCGTCCCAGGCGTGGTATGAATCGAGGGCGAGAGAATCGGTGCATGCCAACTTGCCGTTATGGAAAGCTTTTGCAACGATGGCGTCCCCGTCAAGTTTCACGTTGAAGAATTTATAGAGCGTGGTGTTCTGTTTCTTGTCCATCACCTTTGTTTCGCTCCATGAACCGCAACTGAGTGTCAGCTTCTCGCAGTTGCTGTATATGCGTATGCTGTCTTTCTTGATGGCAGGTACTATATATACCATCGGTTCTTTGTCGGCACTTGTGTAATGCGACTTGTACATATAGAACGCATCAACAGGTTGCTCCCATGCGGTAAACAGACCTTTATGGTTGAAAGGACCAACCTTGTCAATCAGTCGGAAACCCTCTTCCGGTTGTCTTCTTCCCGGGTTGTCATGGCTCTGTAGAGTCCATAGGAATTGTCCGCAAACACTGTCTTTTACACTCTCTGCCAACTGTATCTTGCGTTCCAGGATGTCGCACTGCTTCTCTTCTGTATAGCGTTCGCCCGTATGGTTGCCGATGGTACGCCATGCTCCATATTCTCCGTTCAGCAACTGGTCGTTGCGAGACAGCTCTTTAGCATAGTCTTCAATCTTGCCGCCATAGGTGCCGCTCCAGTTCTGCACCACGTTCCAGTCAGTTCCTTCACCTCCATTGCATGTCGTTATAAGTCGCTGCGTACCGCATGTAGGGTCAAGAGAACGGATTATGTCAGAACATTCCTTTGCAAATTCTGCAGGTATGGTACTTTCGTTCTGCAGTCCCCATAATATTATGGATGGCGAGTTGCGGCGCTCCTTTACCCATTGTATGAGGTGGCGCTTGAAGCTCTCCTTGAATTGCGGAGTGTCATACCATATATGGGCAGAGAACTGTGGCCACCACAGAATACCGTTCTTGTCGATTATTTCCTTGTATAGCAGGTTGTGGGGCTGATGAGCATCGCGGAAGGCATTGAATCCGGCTCCCATAACCTCTTTCATGCGTGCTTCAATCTGTTCGGAAGAGAAGGCGTGGCTCTGTCCGAACATGTGTTCATATTCACATACACCATTTATATATTCCGGCTTGCCGTTCAGATAGAAACGCTTGTCATCGTCGTGTCTTGTCAGTGGCCATGATATAGTGCGGAAGCCAAACGGAGTGAGCAAGTCATCTGTAGCTTTGCCGTCGCGCTTTATCATTGAGTTCAGGTTATAGAGATAAGGCTTCTCCATGGTCCATCGTTTGGGTTCCTTCACGGCAGCCTGTTGACGTATGGTCTTTGTCTCGCCAGGTTGCAGAGTTATGTCGTCTGTAAGTCTTACCACCTGCTTGCCTGTTGACTCCGAGAGCTTGTTGATAAGTTGGAATGTGGCTGCCTCATTACCGTAGTTCTTCACTTCGGTGTCGACAAACACACTGTCACACTGCAGGTTGCTCCAGATATGCACACCGAAAGGTTCTATGCGCACCTTATCGGTAATCTCCAACACTACGGGACGGAATATTCCGAATGGCTGAGAGCCTTCGCTGAATCCCCATTCCGAACTGCATCCGCCGCAAACCCAAGGCATGTCGGTAATGCCTTTAGGGTGAGATATGCGCACTTCCAGTTTGTTCTCCTTGCCCTGGATAACGTTTTGTGTGATGTCTATCGTTTCTGTCGTTCTGCCGATATCATACGAGCCAAGCTTCTTTCCGTTCAGAAGAATGTCGCAATAAGTGCCTACTCCTTCAAAGCGCAGGAAATACTCTCTACCTTCAAGAGCAGGTGCCATAAAGGATTTCTTGAATACAGCTTTGCCGTGCAGGTTGCCGTGTTCCTTCTGCAAAGCTCCGTAATAGTCGTCAAGATTAAATGGAACATCTTTGGTGAAGGTCGTTCCGTCGAAGGTAATCTGCCAATTGTCGTTGAGGCTGACAGCAGTGCGCTTGCCAACAGGGTCTGGGGTAGGGAAGTTCACCTCGCTCTTTCCCATAGGAACACTTGTGGCAACGGCGATACCACGCTGTCCGCTGTTGTTCACGGCACAGTAGAAATGGTATACCACACCGCCATGCTTCACTACATAGCTCTTATGTGCAAACATCTCGTCGTATGGCTTGGATGGGATGATAAGGTCCTCTCCTTGCCAGTCCTGCCAATGTATCATGTCGCGGCTTGCAGCAAAAGTGTTGTAGGCATAGTATTCTCTTGTAGGATTGAATGCGGAGAAATAGAACATCACATACAGGTCGCCCATCTTTACAATCTGTGCGTCGCCGGTAATGGTGCCGTCAGAGTCGTGGGCGAAGATAGGGTTCGCCTTATAGCGGGTCCATTTCTTCATGTCGTTAGAGAAAGCCACACCGATACGCTCCCCTTTGGGATGGGTGGCGTTCTTGCCGCCGGCATTATAATACATCATGAACTGATAGCCGAACAACTTCTTGTCCACACGGTATATTGTACTCTTGTATTGAGTCATATATTCCCACCACTGCGCATTCTTTTCTTTGTAAGAAAGGATAGGCTTGTCGAGAGTGTTCCATGGATGCGCAACAGTAACATCACCTTTTGTTGAGGCCAGTCCGATGCTTAGCGGAGCATTTACTGCCTCATAGCCAGTACCCTCTCCGCCGATATAGGTCATCCAATAGTGGTTCTTGTATTTCTCAATCTTATAGCTGCCGCCCCATGTGTTGTCCACAAGGGCAGGGAATCCGCCACGTTGGTTCTTGTCCCATTCGTTGCCTGTGCCATATTCGAGCACCCTTCCAAGCGTCTGCCAATGGAGCAGGTCGTCACTCTTGGCAAGCCATGTCTCATAGCCGCGTCCGTCGGTGCCGCTCTTTCCGTTATAGCAAACATAGGTCATGAACCATTTACCGTCCTTTTGGAAAACGGTAGGGCAGTCAAACTTATGGTAGTTGTCTTTCGGAGCCACTACCATACCATATTTATAAGGTGTGCGTGCAGCTTCATATATCTTTTGCATCTCAGCTTGGGTCACAGCTTGAACCTTGGCACTTTTCCTTTTCCCCTTGGAAGAGCGTTGTGCCGTTGAACTTATTGCAAAGGTTGCAAGAAAAGCTATCAGCAAATATATTCGTTTCATATTTTTTCTCTTTTGTTGTTATGACTGATGATAGAGTATATGATTACATAAACAGCCAGTCAACTTCGGTGCCGGCACCGTTCAGCTTAGCATCTCTTATCTTTATCTCGCTGCCTGTGAATCCTGCTACCATTATGATACCCTTAGGCAGGTTTATCACGTGGTGTCCGGCCTGGAAGTGGTAGGCGTGAATATTGGCAATCGGCATGTTCGTAAGTATGAGTCCGTTGCTGATTATAGGTTCAGCCTGTCCGTATTCATTTCCAGTGGCGTCAATCTCCAGTTTTGGTGGACGTGCAAATTTTGTTTGGTCGTCAACGAAGAAGCCGACGAGTAGCTTTACAGGCTTCTTACATTCAAACTCAATGCTTATACCCTTGATGCGGGCTGTGTCACGGTTCAATACAATAGCCTTCATGCCTTGCAGTTCAGTTGCGAGAGTGTCCACGGCTTCGTCCCTGCCTTCAAAGAGTTTGGCACCTTTTTTCAGAGTTACCGTCTTGTAGTCAGACAGCAGCTTCACGTAGCCTTTCTTCTCGTTGCCTTTGTACTCAAGAGCATCTACAGCCTTAGCTGTCTTTTCTTCCTTGATGCTCTGATTGTCTACCGAAGTAAGACTTTCAATATTCTTCTTCAGATTGTCAAATTCCTCTTGGTATACAGGCATCATCTCCTGCCATGTGCTGTACTTTCCACCATCGCCACCCACAGGAATGCGTCGCTGAGAGGTAAGCATACTGTTGGCGTTATAGTAAGTGTCCTTTGTCTTTTCCACGAGGTCTTTATAGCAGTTGTTGCTCTTTTCAAGTAGTGGCACGGCTTTCTTCAGATATTCCACATCCTTTGACCATTTGTAGTTGAGTACCTGTTCTGCCGCCAGAACCTTGTATCTGAACGATAGTGCAAAGTCGCGGTAGCATCTCATGTCGTTCAGCAGTCTTTCGAATTCATCCTTGTTCTTTGTTATGTTCGTCGAAAGTCCCTCAATGTCAGCCACTGCCTTGTTGCCGTGTTCCACACACTGGTTCACGATGTCGAGAGGCAACTCTCCGATATGCTTCTCGTGTTTCCACTCCTTTTCTACATATTCTATAAGCTTCTCGCCGGTAGGTCCGCAGCTCTCATAGAAGCCAGGATAGATAGTATATTTGTAAGGGTTCACGAGCTGGCTTATCTTCATGCCGAGCAGGAGACATTGACGGTTGCCTTCCGTAATGCCGAAGCGGCGCAACAGCTTAGGTGCAATCTCTCCACTGTCGTCATAAGCGTCGATGATTCGTCCGGCAGTTATAGAGTCTGTGCCGTAGTATTCAGCGAGAGTCTTCTTCCAGAACGATTTGTCTTCTCCACGGTGGCAGTTCCATGAGTATCGTCCCCAAGCCTGGTACCACATCCAATCGCGGTCAATCTGCAGTTCCCTCTTGCCGTCAGGAAGTTTGTCTGCAGTATAAGGCCAATCCCAGTAGTTAGCCTGTGGATAGAGGTGCAAGCCGTTGGCATGATGTATGTTGTGCATTGCTTGCACAGTCTTTTCTATAAAGGTAGGAGAGCTCCAGCGCCATGGCTCCAGGTTGGCAAGGATGTGCACGTTGCTGATATGCACAGGAGCTGCCGCGGCAAGCTGTCTGTGTGTCTCTGCCCATGGTCCTTGCGGCTGATAGGTAGTGAGCGATTCTCCCGTATATTTGCTCATCGTATAGATGTTTTTGTAGTGAGGCAATGCCTCATGCAGCACTCTCGGTCCGTCTGTGTCGTGAGAGCGCAGGATGATAGGCGGTTCGTCGGTACGTCCCGAAGCCTTGAGTCCGTCTTTTATGCCAGGTATGATGGTCTCGTTCATCCATTTGATGTCATTCTCTATGCCCGACATGGCCTCTCCCAGACATACGAGGAAGCCCACGTTAGGATAGTTCTCGATGAAGGCGGCAATACTCTTTCGAGTGTAGTCGGCGATGAGCGGTGTGATAGGTCTGTTGCGGTCCTGCGTCTTTATGCCGTAGTGGTCGGCAAACGGCTTGGATACGATGATGTTGTAGAACATCTGTATTATGCGTATGCCTCTCTTCTGTGCTTCGGTTGTAAGGAAGGAGAACATCTCCTGGTTCTTCTTCATCGTAGCATCGTCCACCTCAGGAGCAAAAGGATAGTCCTTCAGTTTCACGAGAGACGCAAAGGGATGTCCGTTCCATAGGAACACAGCGTTCATGTTGTCTGCTGCCAGCATGTCGAGATATTTTATCCATAGTTCTTTATCGTAGAACCAAGGGAAGTTCTCAGGAGTATAAGGATATTCATATACCTTATGCCCTGGCAGATAAACGGTCTTTTGCAGACCCACACATGCTCCGCGCAGTTTCATCTCCGGGGCATCAATTATAGTATAAGGAATTTCGAGCGAGTTGTTCTGCTTGAAATATTCCATCAGTCGGTTTGTTCCGTAGATTGCGCCAGCGCCATCATTGCCTATGATGCTGATTTTCTTTCCTTTGCGCAGCAGAGAGAAGCCCTCTGCAGGTTTGCCCACGGTATCGTTAGCCACGCCCACGCTAATCTTGTAGCCTTTAGGCATTGAAGCAATGTTGTTGGCTATCAGCGATGCTGCATAGTCGGTTTGTGGTAACTGTTGCAATGTAGCGACGGTTGTCTCTTTGTTTCCGCATGATGCAAGGGCAGCAGCGGCAGTCAAGGCAAATATGGTTTGTCTTATTGTCATGTCTTTATTATTAGTATTCTATTTTTATTTCTTCGTTTTCTTTGATGTCGTAGCTGTTGTTCCCGATGATGAGCTTGCCTTTTCCTCCATCGCTCTTCACGGTAACGGTCGTTGCCGTCATCTTTATCTTTATTTCTCCGTATGGAGTGGGCACGCTGCCCTGCATCCATTTCAGTCCGCCGAGCACGGGTCTTACTTCATATTCTTCATATCCGGGCTTGGTAGGCTTTACGCCGAGATAGTATTTCCCTAACAGATATACCGGACTGGCTCCCCAAGCGTGGCACAGACTCTTGCCGTAAGGTCTTCCGTACATGGCAAGATGCTGTGTTCCTTCGTCGGTAGGATTGTATTTCTCCCAGAAGCTTGTAGCTCCTTCTGCAAGCATGCCTCCCCAATAGTCGAGCATCTCCGGCAACACCTTCTCCTGTTCGCCCATCTGACAGAGGGCTTCCAGTTCATAGAAGCGCATGTATGGTGTGGTGATAGGTTCAATGTCGGGGTTGTGCATTACGGAATCCATCAGAGTCTTCTTGTCCTCGTCGTCCACCATGTCGTAGATAATGGCAAACATATTAGGGAAAGGAGTGATCTGCGGGTTCATTTCACCGTCTTCGATGGCATGCATGAAAGCCTTTTTCTCCTGATTCCAGAATGTAGGTTTGAGTTTTGAGTGTAGGGCTGATGCAAGGGCTTTGAACCTCTCTGCGTCTGCGGTATATTCTTCTGTAGTGATGCTTCCCTGCGGAGCGTCTTGCAGAGGATTGTCTCTCAGCAGCTCTGCACAGGTGTGCATAGTCTGCAAAGCCTTGCACAGTAGAATCTGTTCGAAGCAGAGTATGCCACGCTTGTGCATAGGAAAGTCCACCCAGTCAACGAATATCCAGTCGTCTTCTTTTCCCTCTGCCATACCGTTGTCGTTGAGTCTTCCCAATACGTATTTCATCATTGTCTGCATGCGTGGGTATATTTCCCTTACGAAGCAGATGTCGTCTGTATACTGGTAGAAGTCGAGGATTGACTTGAACCAGTAGAACGTATAGTCCATTATCGTGTTTATGTGGGCAGTCACAGGGTCTTTACCTCTCAACTGGCGTATGGTACGCTTTACGCAATCCGTGTCGAAGCGTAGATAGTAGTTCATCAGGTACGACTGAATGGCGTCTCCCGACCAAGTCCATCTGTCGCGCTTTATTCCGTCCATGAAGAACTCCCTTGTCGTAAGGTCCATGGTGTATGCTCCTACTTCCCATATGCGGTTCAGCAGTTTGTCGCTGCATTTGAAGAAGCCCGACTTCTTGTGTGCGAACTCAGCATATTCGTAGTCCATTGTAACCTCTTGGTAGCAGAGATTTCCCTTTGTCTCGATGAATACATATCGGAAAGCCTTGCTGTCGTCGAGCATCACTTCAACCTCTTCATTATAATTGAGATTGAAGCGGTCGAGTGTTTCACAGTGGTCGCGGTCTAACGCCTCCTCGCGGCTCTCACCATAATATATATTCATGGTGCCTTTGCCTACAACCTGTTTCAGTCTGATATATCCGAACGTCTCCAGTCCGAAGTCGAAGAGCCATCCGTTTCTGCCTATCTTCTCTTCATCGACAGGTGTCATCTCCATTCGTTTCAGACGGAATTTCGATGGCGGGGTGTCTATGTCGTTGAAGTTCCATGTCGCCGCCGGAACATATATTCCGCTGCCGTGAGCCACGCCGTTCTCATCAATCCATATCTTGTCTTCGTATGTGGCGAGCCATGTGGAGTTGCTCTTTATCGTTCTGCCCTTTACGAACAAAGCCGGAGGGGTAGACTGGTTGTGTATCTTAATGTTGATGCTGTGTCTGCCGGCAGGCACTACAAACCGTTGCGGCATACCAAACTGTAGTTTTCCGTCGAGCATCAGGTTGAAGTCGCCTTCCGTCTCTATCGTTATCGTCTCTGTCTTCTTAAGGTCTACTTTGGTAGAGAACTCAACGGTAGGGTAGTGGCTGTCTTGTTTCCAAAACGGTGGAAACATAGCACCGCGCTCTGTGCGGCGGTTGTTGAACCTGTTTCCGAGCCACACCTCAAAATCGCCCGGATACCATATCCATGTTGCCTTGTTGTTCATATTGCTATTGTATATTTAATGTAGGAACGGTCTGTTTAGATATCTTTTCCGTATCTCTCTTCTGTAATCTGTTCCAATGACTTGCCTCGTGTCTTAGGTGTCCATATAGCACCGATGAGGAGCGAAACGATTAGCAGACCCATCATCAGATAAGCTGCAATGGTGAAGCCCTCGCCATGCTCGCCATAGATATTTACAAACACCAGTCCCCATGCTGCGGACAGTCCGCGAACCATGAAGAACATGATACCCTGTGCGGCAGCTCTGTATTTTGCCGGGAACAGTTCCGATGCCCACAGAGCATAGAATCCCTGAACCGAGATACCGCCCTGGATGCCCCACAAGAGCGTGAAGAAAAGCAGTCCGCTCATGCTGCCGATGCCGATAGTGACAATCATCACCCATGCCAGCACGGCTGCGCCGACGCCTACTATATATAGCAGTCTCTGGTTTACCTTGTCCACAAGCATTGAGAACACGAAAGTCATGCCGATGATGATGACCCACTGACCAGCCGACAACATGTTGGCTTCGCCGTTTGACAGTCCGCCGGCAGTCTCATAGATATGCTGTTGGAAGAAGCCCATCACGGAGCTTACAAGGTTCCATGTAAGATACATTCCAGCAAGGAAAAGCATTGTCCTGACGTTCACCTTGTTTGAGAACAGCGTTCCGAAAGAGGCAAACACGCTCTTGCTCTTCACCGTGTCAGAAGCGTTCTCCGACTCTGCCTTTGCTGCTTTCCACTCTGCCGACTCGTCGAGCTGTCGCTGCAGTAGCCATGCTATGAGGGCAACAACGAATAGTGACGCAAACACTATTCTTGAACTGAACACGTTGATTTCAGCCTGTGCTGCTCCCGTACCGATAATCTGTGTGGCAGACTGACTTACGAGAGGGAACATAAAGCCTGCCTCCGCATTGTTTGTCGGCGGTGCAAGAAACCATCCCAGCAAGAGGATGATAAGCGGACCGATGCCCCATGCCATCTGCGAAATGCCGATGTTGCGGCCACGGTTGTTCGTTTCCGAACTCTCTGAGATATATGTCCATGATGCAGGCACGCCGACACCGACGCTGATTCCTGTAACAAGGAAGCCGGCAAGCAGCATAGGGAAGTTCACGGTAAACACCACAAGCAGCACTCCAATCATATAGATAAGCATGTTGTAAGTGTAGATAGCCTTTCTTCCGTATTTGTCAGCAAGGAAGCCTCCTATGATAGCTCCGATGGCAGCACCCAAACAGTTGGCGCTTATTGCATTCAGGAAGCCGAGGTGTCCCTCGGTAAGACCAAGATAATTCTGCCACAATGATAATCCGCTGGCACCGGCTACGATGGCACCGGCATCGAGATAGTTCGTTAGAGACACAGCGATAGTGCTCTTCAGACTGCTTTTATTATTTCCCATATTTTCGATTTTTTATTATATTTCCTTGTTTTGTGTACTTATTATATAAATAACGGAAAAGAGTCTGTTTTGTACTGAATCATCTGTGGAAGAATTTGTAACGATGGCACTTAGGCATCCTATCTATGGCACTTAGGCATCCTATCTATGGCACTTACGATTCTATCTATGGGAGATACGAATGCTATCTATGGCACTTGCGGGTGGCAACCTGGCAACGTGGCAAGCGGTTTTTTATAAATTACTATTATCTCATATATTATTATATATATAATTATATTCTTTCTTCCTGCCTGCGCGTAAGGGTTTATATAATAGGGTTGCCACGTTGCCAGGTTGCCACCTCATAACAGCAGTTTGTATTCATATGGGTTTAATCCGTTTTTTTGCATAAATAATCAGTCTGTCTGCATAAATAACCGCATTATTCAGTACGTCAATATTCGCCATTTGTGGCAAATGCAGCAAGTCTCAGTAAATACGTGATTTTGTCATCATTTAGAAATTCGGTAACTTTCCAATAGAAAGTCCGTAACT
>OQVR01000506.1_pt1 | contig 17386 bp, 8 predicted proteins | sample 1691521 | NCBI WGS metagenome assembly OQVR01 (sample SAMN03418256, study PRJEB22391) | human gut metagenome | biome: human-gut; feature: organic feature; material: feces | host: Homo sapiens | place: Tanzania | collected 2013-01
CTGCAGTGGATCTGCACCTACAGACTATCCCAATGTCCCCTGTTGTTCGCGAAAAAGAGCCTGTAATTAGACAGATTTTCGTAGGTCACTCTCCAGACGTCTTAGTAACCGACGCTCTAGAGCGTAAGCTGTACATCATCCGTAAGTCAGCTTCAATTGCGATTGCAAACCTAAAATTAAAACACTGCAAAGAATTCTATATTCCATCATTCTCAGCTCGTACCATTGTTTATAAAGGTCAGTTATTAGCAAATCAGGTTGGTGAATACTACCGTGATTTAAACGATAGCCGCTGCACCAGTGCTATTGCTCTAATCCACCAGCGTTTCTCAACTAATACTTTCCCTCAATGGTCACTAGCACACCCATTCAGAATGATTGCCCACAACGGTGAAATTAACACCTTACGTGGTAACTTTAACTGGATTAAAGCTCGTGAAAAGAACATTTCTTCACCTGTATTTGGTAAAGATTTAGAGAAATTATGGCCTTTAATTTTCCAGGGTCAGTCAGATTCAGCTTCATTTGATAACGTATTTGAGCTACTAACTATGTCTGGTTACTCATTAGCTCAGGCTGCAATGATGATGATCCCTTCAGCATGGGAAAAAGATGCTCTGATGGATCCAAAACTCAGAGCTTTCTATGAATACTATGCTGCAATGATGGAGCCATGGGACGGTCCTGCCGCCCTGCTCTTCAGCGACGGTAGGTTTGCCGGAGGAATGCTCGACCGCAACGGACTGCGCCCGGCAAGGTATACTATTACGAAAAACGACACTATGGTTGTAGCGTCGGAGGTCGGCGTGATGGACTTCGACCCGTCTGAGATAGCCGAGAAGGGACGCCTGCAGCCTGGCAAGATTCTCCTCATCGACACGCAGGAGGGAAAGATATACTACGACGGAGAGATAAAGGAGCAGCTTGCAAATGAGCACCCCTACCGCAAATGGCTTTCCACAAACTGCATACAGCTTGAGAAACTGAAAAGCGGACGCAAGGTGGACAACAGCGTCGACAACCTCATTGAGCGCGAGATACTCTTCGGATATGGCAAGGAAGACATCGACGACACTATCGTGCCGATGTGCGTCAACTCTCAGGAACCAACGGCTGCCATGGGCAACGACACTCCGCTTGCAGTACTGAGCGGCAAGCCACAGGTTTTCTTCAACTACTTCCGACAGCAGTTCGCACAGGTCACGAACCCTGCCATCGACTCCATCCGCGAAAACCTCGTAATGTCGCTCACCGAGTATATAGGCCGTGTAGGGTCTGGCATACTGTCGCCCGACGAGTCAAACTGCAAGATGGTACGCCTGCCCCACCCTATCCTTACGAACACACAGCTTGACATCCTCTGCAACATACGCTACAAGGGCTTCAACACCGTCAAGCTGCCTATCCTCTTCGAATGCAGCAAGGGGGAGGACGGACTGCGCGACGCTCTCGACAAGCTATGCAAGGATGCCGAAAAGAGTGTCGACGATGGATACAACTACATCATCCTCTCCGACCGTGAGGTGGATAAGGAGCATGCCGCCATACCGTCGCTGCTGGCGGTGAGTGCCGTACACCACTATCTCATCTCCGTGGGCAAGCGCGTACAGACAGCACTTATCGTGGAGAGCGGAGAAATCAGAGAGACCATGCACGCCGCGCTGCTGCTCGGCTACGGTGCGTCTGCCCTGTGTCCATACATGACCTTCGCCATCCTCGACGACCTCGTGAAGCGTGGAAAGATACAGGAGAACTACGCCACGGCAGAGGCGAACTACATAAAGGCGGTAAAGAAAGCCCTGCTGAAAATCATGGCAAAGATGGGTATCTCCACTATCCGCTCATACCGCGGAGCCAAGATTTTCGAGAGCATCGGACTGTCGGAAAGTCTGCTGAAGACATACTTCGGCACCGACATATCCACCATCGGCGGCATCGGTCTGGAGACCATCGCCCACGATGCCATAGCACTCCACGACAAGGCTTTCAGCATGAAGCGCGAACCCGACTTCCTGCCTAACCTCGGACAGTTCCACTACCGCAAGGACGGCATCAAGCACGCCTGGGACCCCGAAACCATCGCCACGCTGCAGCTTGCCACACGCACGGGCAACTACAAGAAATACAAGGAATACACCAAGCTTGTCGACGACAAGGAGGACGCCATATTCATCCGCGACTTCTTCGACTTCAAGCGCAAGCCTATCAGCATAGACAAGGTGGAACCCGTAGAGAGCATCGTCAAGCACTTCGTTACCGGAGCGATGAGCTTCGGCGCATTGTCGATAGAAGCCCACGAGGCCATCGCCCTTGCCATGAACAAGATTGGAGCACGCTCCAACACGGGTGAGGGTGGTGAAGACAACGAGCGCTTCCACTCTACCGTAGACGGCATCTCCCTATCGAGCAAGACCAAGCAGATTGCTTCGGGCCGCTTCGGTGTCACCACCGAGTATCTCGTAAATGCCGAGGAACTGCAAATCAAGGTGGCACAGGGTGCCAAGCCTGGAGAGGGAGGACAGTTGCCGGGCTTCAAGGTGAACGAAATCATTGCCAAGACACGCCACTCCATACCCGGCATCTCGCTCATATCACCTCCGCCACACCACGACATCTACTCTATCGAAGACCTCGCACAGCTGATCTTCGACCTCAAGAACGTGAACCCAAAGGCTGCCATCAGCGTGAAGCTCGTTGCCGAAAGCGGAGTGGGAACCATCGCCGCCGGCGTTGCCAAGGCAAAGGCCGACCTCATAGTGATATCCGGAGCGGAAGGCGGTACAGGAGCCTCTCCTGCCTCAAGCATGCGCTTTGCCGGCATATCGCCTGAGATAGGACTCAGCGAAACGCAGCAGACGCTCATGAAGAACGGTCTGCGCGGACAGGTGCGCCTGCAGGTGGACGGACAGCTGAAGACGGGACGCGACGTTATCATCATGGCGCTCCTCGGTGCTGAGGAGTTCGGCTTCGGCACGCTTGCACTTATCGTGCTCGGCTGCGTGATGATGCGCAAATGCAACCTCAACACATGCCCGCTCGGCGTCACATCGCAGAACCCCGAGCTGCGCAAGCATTTCATAGGCAAATACGAATACCTCGTGAACTACTTCACGTTCCTCGCTCAGGAGGTGCGCGAATACCTCGCCGAGATGGGATACACCAAGCTCGACGACATCGTGGGACACACCGAGCTGCTGCAGGTCAAGCCGACCGAGAAAGGCAGCAAGGCATCCATGCTCGACTTCCGCCGCCTGCTGAAGAAGGAGGACGGTCCCTGCTCGCTCTATCACACCACCGAACAGATACACGACCTCTCCAACATTCTCGACCAGCAGATAATACGCTCGTCGCAGAAAGCCATAGCGGCACAGGAGGAAGTGAACCTCGACTATGCCATAAAGAATACCGACCGCGCCGCCGGAACCATGCTCAGCGGACTGGTGGCACAGAAATACGGCGAGGAGGGACTGCCCGACTCTACCATCAACGTAAAGTTCAAGGGCAGTGCCGGACAGAGCTTCGGCGCATTCCTCGTAAAGGGAATAAACTTTAAGCTGGAGGGCGAGACCAACGACTACTTCGGCAAGGGCCTCTGCGGAGGACGCATCGCCATACTGCCACCCGTGCGCAGCAACTTCAATGCCGAGGACAACATCATAGCCGGAAACACCGGACTATACGGAGCGACAAGCGGCGAACTGTATATCAACGGTAAGGTGGGCGAACGCTTCGCCGTGAGAAACTCCGGCGCGATAGCCGTCGTAGAGGGTGCCGGCGACCACTGCTGCGAATACATGACGGGCGGACGTATCGTAGTGCTCGGCGAAACGGGCAGAAACTTCGCTGCCGGCATGAGCGGCGGCGTGGCTTACGTATGGGACAAGAACCACAACTTCGACTACTTCTGCAATATGGACATGGTGGAGATAAACCTCGTGGAAGACAGCAACTACCGCAAGGAGCTGCACGAACTCATCCGACAGCACTATCTCTACACCGGCTCCAAACTCGCACGCACCATGCTCGACGACTGGAACCGCTACGTGGAGGACTTCATACAAGTAGTGCCGATAGAATACAAGCGCGTGCTGCAGGAAGAACAGGTAAGGAAGCTGCAGCAGAAGATTGCTGACATGCAGCGCGACTATTAACATCCACCCTAACAAAGAACAAAGCAAAAAGGAAGTTACATCATGGGAAATCCAAAAGCATTTTTGACTATACACCGCCAGGAGGCGGGATACAGACCGGTGCATGACCGTATTCATGACTTCGGAGAGGTGGAACAGACTCTCAACGAAAAGGACCGCCGCACACAGGCATCACGCTGCATGGACTGCGGAGTGCCCTTCTGCCACTGGGCATGCCCACTCGGAAACAAAGCACCGGAATGGAACGACGCACTTTATAAAGGCGACTGGGAACTGGCATACCGACTGCTCAACGACACCAACGACTTTCCGGAATTCACCGGACGCATCTGCCCGGCACTCTGCGAGAAAGCCTGCGTGCTGAACCTGACGGAACATGAGCCGACGACAAACCGAGAGAACGAGGCTGCCATCACCGAACACGCCTATCAGGAGAACTACATACGCGTGAACATTCCCGAGCGCAACGGCAAAAAGGTGGCGGTGGTAGGCTGCGGTCCGTCGGGACTCGTGGCTGCCACACGACTGAACCAGATGGGATACACCATAACCGTGTTCGACAAGAACGAGAACCCAGGAGGACTGCTGCGCTACGGCATACCGAACTTCAAGCTCAACAAGGCAATCATAGACCGCAGGATAAACATCCTGAAGCAGGAGGGCATAGAGTTCCGCTTCGGCGAGACAATCGATGCCACGAAGCTGCCCGAAGGCTTCGACGCCTACGTCATAGCGACTGGTACCCCCGTGGCACGCGACCTGAAGATACCCGGCCGCGAGCTGAAGGGAGTATACTTCGCCCTGGAGATGCTGTCACAGCAGAACCGCATACTCGACGGTGCTGAGTTTACAAGAGACGAGCTGGTGACGGCAAAGGGCAAGAACGTACTCGTAATCGGCGGCGGCGATACCGGCAGCGACTGCATCGGCACCGCACACCGACAGGGCTGCAAGAGCGTAACCCAGATTGAAATCATGCCTAAGCCACCCGTCGGTCCTGAAGACCCCAACAACCCCTGGCCCAACTGGCCACGCACGCTGAAGACCACCTCAAGCCACGAGGAGGGATGCGAACGCCGCTGGAACATCAACTCGCTGCGCTTCCTGGGCAAGGACGGCAAGTTGACTGGCGTGGAGGTGCAGGAAATAGCATGGAAGCCGAATCCCGAAGGCGGCAGACCAATTATGGAACCGGCAGGAAAGCCCGAAGTGATAAAGGCGGAAATAGTGCTCCTCGCCATGGGATTCCTCAAGCCGGAGCAGCCTAAGTTCGCCGACAACGTGTTTGTGGCAGGCGATGCGGCAAACGGAGCGTCGCTCGTAGTACGTGCCATGGCAAGCGGCAAGGCAACGGCAAAGAAGGTAGACGAATATCTCAGACATAAATAGCATACAACACTCAAATGCTAATACTTGAAAGCTGAATGTCATACGGACAAGGAAACGCGTCCCGCATGGCATTCTTTTTTTATCCCTGCTACCTACCGCAGCAGGGCAAGCCCCACGTAAGGAATATCTTTCCTTCATGAAAGGCGTATCCCTACGAGGCGTAAGGCGTATTCTTACCACCAATAAGGCATACCCACACGAGGTGTAAGGTATAGCCCCACGAGGAGCGAAACCATATCCTCCATGAGATGCCTGCCATTTCAACCAGGAATACACTCCCGAAAACGCCGTGAAACATACACATCAGAAAAGCGTGAAACCGACAAGTACGACAGTCCGACACTCCGCCAAAACATTCTAAAATAGCATAAAATAGTATTTTTTCTAATTTTTCTTTAACTACGACACCTGTCGGACTTGTCGGACTTGTCGGTTTCACGACTTTATGAAAAATGTTTCACGCTCTCTCTTCTCTCCTGAAAGGAAACAGAAAATGCCATGCAAAGGACATCATCCCTGCATGGCATTCATATTGGTCGGATATAAGTTCTATCCCGTTATTTCAGCACGCGCTTCTTTCCGTTTACGATATACACGTCCTTCTTCAGTCCGTTGAGGTTCTTTGCACCCTTCTTCATGCGTACACCGCCGAGAGTGGTAACGTCGAACGACGATTCGCCCTCAACAGCATCGATGGCAGATGTGGTCACCGTGGCATCGTTAGAGAAGCCCGACTCGTTGGTGGCCTTGTCGGCAGAGGTGTATACTACAGTCACGTTGTACACATGTGTACCCTTCTCGCCGCTGTTGTCGGTATATGTGTGGGCATCGCCGGCAACGCGTGCCAGCTGCACACCGTCTCTGTATACCACATACTCCGTGATGTTGTCGTCCGCACCCACAGCGAGCTGTTCATACTTCACGTCGTCGATACCGAAGATATAAGCATTTCTCTTAGGTGTATTGTGACGGATGGCAAAGTAGCGAGCTCCTTCCGGAATCTCCACTGTAACGTATTTCCAGTTTGCGCCCTCGTTGTAGCTTATAGTGCCGTCAGCCTTGTAGCTGTCAATTTTCACGAAGTTTTCGATGTCGGTGCCTTCGGTAGAATAGAGCACGTCGAAGTTCTCAGCGTAAGCCATTCCTCCGGCAGCGAGGTTCATCACGTAGAACGATATCCTCTGCTTTCTGCCCGAGAGGCGAGGAGAAATCATCCAGTTGTCCTGTGCCACAAGCTTGTTGTCAGCATCCATGCCGTAGATGGCAGCGGCAAACTGCTCTCCGTTGCATGGTGCCAGACCAGGGTTCACCTGCGTCATGTTCTCCATCCACCAGTCCGGGTTGAATGCCGTGAATGCGAATGCCGTGCCCTGTCCCTGGTATGTAGCCTCCGGCTGCAATGCACCGGCAAGGCTCTTGTCCATGTCGACGAGAGTCCAAGGCGACATCTCTGTTGAGAACGGAGAATAGCTCTCGAATCCGTCGGTGATGGTCTTTGGTTCCGGCAATACCGGCAGACCCCATGTCAGAACGGCATTGCCGTCGGCATCATTCTCAGCCTTGAGGTCCTTCACTGTGCCGTAAGGCGACGGTGTGATCCATACTGTAGCGCTTCGTGTGATGTCGTCGTCGGCATAGAGGTCGCCGTCGAAGATCACCTTAGCCTTTACTTCGAGGTTTGCGGCAGTCTCGTTGATGGCAACAGGCAGAGACAGTCTTGCCGTGTCGCAAGCCAGTGTAGCGAGGGCGTTTGTCATGTCCGCCTTGTCGACGAGCTTGCTGCCCGCATAGAGTTCCACGGTGTATTTGTCGGCAGTCTGCGTACCGCGGTTCTGCACAGCCACTTTCACTTCAGCTGTCTTTCCAGCCACCATCTTCTCAGGAGCCTTGATGTCGATGGCTGACATGTTGCGCTCATACTGTTCGATGAGATTGATGTTGTCCACGCCGATGAGCACCTTTGAGCCATAAGCCACTCCGTTGAACTTGACGATGACGAATCTCTCGCCGGCATAAGCAGAGAGGTCTACGGCCTTGCGTGTCCATCCGTTTTCCGTTGTCTCCCTGAGGTCATACTCCGCCTCGATATTGTCGGAACCGTCAGGAGTCTGTATTACCACCTGCAGCGATGCCTCGTTGCCTACAAGCGAGTTGAGGTCGAAGAAGAGAGTAGGCTTTGTAGCTCCCTTCAGCGATACCTTAGGCATGTTGACCGAAGTCTCGTCGCCTTCCATGATAGTGTATGCAATCTCCGTATCGCCGTAAGGCTCTGTATAGTTTGCCCATACTGCACAGCCTCCGTCATTGTCGGAAGCGTCGTCAGACACTACTCTCCATGCAGCCGAAGTGCGGCGGTTGTTATACTGTTCGTTGCCGAGGAGCGATGCGAAACCGTTGTCGAGGGCTGCATTCTTGAAGCTTTCCTTGAACGGTAGATTTATGCTCGGGCCGATGACAACGCCACGTGCTGTCACGCAGTCGCTCTGTCCGCCTTCGCTCTTCGCCATTACTCCATACCATGCTATGGTCTGCGTCTTGCCGTCGCCCATAGTAGTCACGTTAGGGTCTACCGGTACGGTAACGCTGGTCTCGCCAGCCTTGCTCTCCACGAGGAAGTCGCCCATTTCGAATCCTCCCCAGCCGTCGTCAACGAGCGAGTAGAATGATGTGGTGACGGTCTTCGGGTCGAGGTAACCTCCGTTGGCACCCGTTCCTTCGATATCGTTCCATGTGGCATGCAGGCATGTTTCCTGGTCAGAGAACACTACGCCTGAAGGGTTCTTCGGTCTGTCGATGCCCACGTATGCCTTAGCAGAAGTGGCACGTCCTGGGTTGCCGTTCAGATACGGAGTGATGGTATAGTTTTGGAATCCGTTTGCCTTGATGGTATTGTCGGTCCAGCTAACCTGCTCTCCTGCATTTGCTCCGGCTATGGTGCCTACGGTCTCGCCGTTGCGCACTACCTCGAAGCTGTCAGACTTCTGCAGCTTGTTGCCTACGAGGTTTACGGAAGGTGCGGTGAACTTCACTGTTGCAGAGAGTGCGCCCTTCTCGGCAGGAACAATCTCAAGCGACTTCACGGAGTCTGGTGCTGCGGTATATGCAGTCATCTTTACCGTGATGTTGTCAACAGCCACCTGATACTTGTCGGCAATCTTGGTGTTGTCGTGGAATCCGATATAGAATATTCCGTCAGCATCCGGAATGATGTCGGCGGTGCATACCTGCCATTCGCCGTTTGTCTCAGAGAATTCCGGAGTGAAGGTCTCGAAGAGCTTGTGGTTGAGCTGTGCCGGTGTGTTGCCGTTACCCCAGCATACCTCCATCGTGTTGCGAATATTGTCCATGATGTTGCGTACTCTGAACGATACGGTGTATACACGCTCCTTGGTCATGTGGAGAGGAGGAGTAATGAGCCAGTCGTCACTCTCTATGGTTGCACGCTGCTGGTTGCTCATCGCACCATATCCGCGTACGCCGTTGCACCACCATGTGTTCTTGTCGTTATTGCCGTCGATGACGGTGAACAATGCAAGAGCGGAGTTGCCCTCAAACACGTAGTTCCAGTCTGGTTCTATTGCTGCTCCGGCGATAAGTGCCGGTGCATCAGCCCAACTGCCCTGGACGCCATCGCTCACGGCGCGTACGGAGTATACGTAGTTTGAAAGCTGTGCGTCAGAGATGTCGTCGGTGCATGATGTCTCGGTGATGCCCGTGGCTATTTCCTTGGTTTCCGTACCGAGTTTGCGCACCACGTCGTATGTGATGTTGCCAAGCACGCCCTGATGTACGCCCTCGGCAGGTGCGGTCCATGATATAGTCACGATGCCGTTCTTTACAGTGGCTGTAGGATTGCCTACGGCAACTGGTTCATCGAAGCCTACCCAATGGTCGGCAGTAGCAGCTGGTGCAGCACCGGCGGCATTAGACACTACCACCTCGAAGGTGTAGGCACCGCTCTTGTCGAGTGTAACCGCAGCATTTTCGGTCTTGCCCGGCATTACTGTACCGCTGGCTACTTCTGTGCCGTTGGCGGTAATCTTATAGCTGAGTGAGCCCGTCAGCTGTTCTCCGTTGGTGCTCAGCGTAGGTGCCGTGAAGCTTACCGTACCCGTAAGGCTTGTTCCTTCGAAGAGGGCCTTCACGTCGGTTGCTGCGGCAGGAGCGTCGTCGGCAGCGGCAGCAGGGGCAATCATCATACCGGTCATTGTGGCGTCGCCCGTAGCAATCTTTGTTACGGCAGCCGTGTTGAGGTCTACGGTATAGAGCACGGTGTTGTAGTCGGCATCCTGTGAATACCAGTAGAAGGTGTTGTCCTTCGGGTCTATCTCACCGGTCTGGTCGTATGGTCCGCCCCAGTCGTCCTTCAGTGAGATGCCTGTAGAACCGATAAGCGTTGACGAGCCGTCGGTGGTTGAAATCTTATAGAGTTTAGCATCTTCGTCGATACCATAGAGCACATTGTCGCTGGTCACGCCCATTGCCACGTAGCGGCGTGTGGTGAAGCCGAAGGTGGTGCGGGTCTGTGTGCGGTAGTCCACGGTGCCGAGTTCATACAGCTCCTTGCTTGCCGTACGGTCATAGAACTCACCGTATACGGTGCCGTCGGCAGCCTGTGCCGTCTCCAGTGCGGCAAGACAGAAGTTGTCGAGCGTTGTCTTCGTGCCGGTCCATGTGTTGATGTCGTAGGTGTAGAGGGTCAGTTCGCCGTTGCCTACGCCATAGCGCTCGAAGTTTACGGTATACAGCTTGCCGTCGGCAATCTGTGCACCGTTCTTGCAGATGCGCGCTTCTTGTGTACCAAGGGCTGTATACTTGATAGGGTCTGAGGCATTGATTGAGTAGTAGCCCCACTGGTAATCATACTTGCAGTTTCCCCACAGAGTGACCGGTGCACTTGCACCTCCGCCTATCTGCTGCTCCACTGATGCGGTGGAATTGCCTGCGGCATTTGACAGGGTAACGACGAAGGTGTATGTACCGGCAGCAGCCACTGTGACGTTGGCTGTTGCTGTGGCACCTGGTTCTACCGTGCCCTTAGCCACTTCCGTGCCGTTGGCGGTAACTGTATAGCTGAGGGTGTTCTTCAGCAGAGTGCCGGTTGCGCTTACTGACGGAGCGGTGAAGCTGACAGTACCCGTAAGACTTGTTCCGCTGAATGTTGCTGCAAGGTTTGTCGCTGCAGCAGGAGCCTCATCGGCAGCAGATGTAGACTGAGGGATTATCATACCTGTAATCTCCTCGAATTCTTCTGCAATCTTCGTTGCCGCACCCGTTGCGAGGTCTACGGTATAGAGTACCGTGTTCCAGTTGTAGTCGTAGCAATACCAATAGAAGGTGTCGTCCTTCTGGTCGATCTCTCCGGTCTGGTTGCCTGGGGCATCGCCCTCTTCCTCTACAACCTGTACGCCTGTAGAACCGACGAGCTTCTCGCTGCCGTCGGTTGTGGATATCTTATAGAGGTTGCCGTCGGTAGCGACACCATACAGGATGTTGTCGCTGGTCACACCCATTGCCACGTAGCGGCGGCGGGTATTTCCGAAGGTGGTACGTGTCTTGGTACGGTAGTCAACGGTTCCAAGCTCGTATGTCTGGTTGCTCGCCACATTATTATAGAACTCACCATATACGGTGCCGTCGGCAGCCTGTGCCGTCTCCAGGGCAGCAAGGCGGTAGTCGTCGGATGTGGTCTTCGTACCGGTCCAGGTGCTCAGGTCATAGGTGTAAAGCGTCAGGTCGCCCGAACCCACGCCATAGCGCTGGAAGCTTGACGTATAGAGCTTGCCGTCGGCAAGCTGCACACCGTTCTTGCAGATGCGCTCATCCTGCTTGCCCAACACTTTGAACTCCATCGGGTCTACAGGATTGAACGAGGAGTAGCCCCACTGTCCGTTCTGCTTCACGTTACCCCAGATAACGGTTGAAGCATCAACTGACTTTGCCGAAGCCTTGAAGCCATGCGGCAAAGCGATTCTTGACGACGGCAGGAGATTCTTGAGCTGCGTCTTCAAGCGCATAGGCCCAGGTCTCTGCAGTCGTTTGGCATCCTGTGCATAGCCGCTTGCAGAAGTAAGCATGGCAATGGCAACAAGGATTGCCGACCGTAAAGTTTTTCTCATAATGTAATGAAATCCATGCGGCACACTAATTAGTAAGATAAATGTTCTTCATAGCAACATAATGCTGCAAATGACATGGATTTACGCAAAAGTTCGCTTCCGTGCCGCTGTAAAAAGCGAATATTTGTACGCAAAAGCGCGGCAAAAGTAATAATTAAAGTTTAAAACCTATAACATTTCTGCATTATTCTGCATATTATTCAAGAAACGGACTGTATCTCGGAAATAAAAAAGAATTTATTTTGTAGTGCCCCCAAATTACATTATCTTTGCACATTGATATTCGAATACATTATTTTATATGTCGTGCATTATTAATATTGAGACGAGCACGAACGTGTGCTCACTAACTGTGAGTCAGGACGGAGCCGACATCTTCACACGCGAAGACCATACCGGACCTAACCACGCTGTAAAACTTGGAGAATTTGTTGACGAGGGACTTTCGTTTGCCGACAGTCATGCCATCCCTGTGGATGCAGTGGCTGTAAGCTGCGGACCGGGTTCCTATACGGGACTGCGTATCGGAGTGTCGATGGCAAAGGGAATATGCTACGGAAGAGGCATCAGGCTGATTGCCGTGCCTACACTGCAGCTGATAGCCGTGCCGGTGCTCCTGCACCACGAGATTGAGGAGGATGCCCTGCTCTGCCCTATGATCGACGCAAGAAGAATGGAGGTGTATGCCGCCATATACGACCGCAGGCTGCAGGAAGTGCGTGGCGTGCAGGCGGATGTGGTGGACGGAGAGACCTACAAGGAGTATCTCGACAAGCACCCGGTATACTTCTTCGGAAACGGAGCGGAGAAGTGCATGGAGACCATCAACCATCCTAACGCGCATCTGATAAAGGGCATTGAACCGCTGTCGAAGTTCATGTATCCTCTCGCAGAGAAACGCATAGCAGAGGAGAAATACGAGGACGTGGCATACTTCGTGCCGTTCTATCTGAAGGACTTCGTGGCAAAGACCCCAAAGAAACTGCTGTAAAAAGGCGGTTACCAATAACTGAAATAAAAGTGAAATGAACATAGAAGGACTGGATTACAATACCGAGAGAGAGAAACTCATACTGCCAGAATACGGCAGGGAGATTCAGAAGATGGTGGAACACGCTATGGCACTCAACAACAGGGAGCAGCGACAGAAGTGTGCGGAGACTATCATTGCCGTGATGGAGCGTATGCTGCCACACAACAAAGACAATGCGGACTACAAGAGAAAACTCTGGGACCACCTGGCTATAATGAGCGATTTCAAACTCGACATCGACTATCCGTTTGACATAAGCGAGGCGGCAAAGATTACAACAAAGCCGCAGCCTATGGTGTACCCCATGAACAGAATACCCGTAAGACACTACGGACACCTGATTTTCGAGATGTTCGAAAAACTAAAGAATATGGAACCCGGACAGGAGCGTGACGACCTGGCACAGATAACGGCGCTGCAGATGAAACGCGACCTTATGCAATGGAGCCACGGAGCATCGAGCGACGAAAAGGTTGTTGCCGACATGGCACGCTTTACCGACGGCATAATACAACTTGACCTTAACACCCTGCAGAACGCAAGATTCACCATGCCGACATCAAAGTCGGCAGGAGGAAGGAAAGGAAAAAGAAGAACAAACCACTAACACCACACCACTATGGAATCTTTTATCATAGAAGGCGGCCATCCGCTGAGCGGAACAATCACTCCGCAAGGTGCCAAAAACGAGGCACTGGAGGTGATTTGTGCCACGTTGCTTACCGACGAAGAGGTGAGCATTGACAATGTGCCTGACATTCTTGACGTGAATAACCTGATTCTCCTGCTGAAGGACATCGGGGTTAGAGTGGAACGCAACAGTAAGAACAACTATACTTTCTGTGCAAAGGAAATAAACCTCGACTATCTGAACAGCGAGGAGTTTATACGCAAATGCGCATCGCTGCGTGGCAGCGTGCTGATGATAGGACCGCTGCTGGCACGCTTCGGAAAGGCCGTTGTGGCTAAGCCGGGAGGTGACAAGATTGGCAGACGACGACTGGACACGCATTTCCTCGGATTCAAGAATCTGGGGGCAAAGTTCGTGCACAGCGAGAGCAACAACACGTTCGAGATAAAGGCAAAGAGGCTGAAAGGCACAAACATGCTGCTCGACGAGGCTTCGGTGACAGGAACGGCAAACATCATAATGGCTGCCGTGCTTGCCAAAGGACACACCACTATATATAACGCCGCCTGCGAACCATACATACAGCAACTGTGCCGGATGCTCAACAACATGGGCGCAAAGATAAGCGGCATCGCTTCTAACCTGCTCACGATAGAGGGCGTGGACAGGCTGCATGGCACCAGCCATAAGATTTTGCCTGATATGATTGAGGTTGGCTCTTTCATCGGAATGGCGGCTATGGTGGGCAACGGCATGAGGATAAAGGACGTTTCGGTGGAGAATCTCGGTATCATACCGGAGGCTTTCCGACGCCTCGGAGTGAAGATTCTGATTGAAGGCGACGACCTCTATATTCCACACATGCCACACTATCAGGTGGATTCCTTTATCGACGGGTCTATAATGACGCTTGCCGATGCACCATGGCCGGGACTTACGCCTGACCTGCTGTCGGTATTGCTCGTGGTTGCCACACAGGCACGCGGCAGCGTACTCGTACACCAGAAGATGTTTGAAAGCAGACTGTTCTTCGTGGACAAGCTTATCGACATGGGCGCACAGATTATCCTCTGCGACCCTCACCGTGCCGTTGTTGTAGGCCACGACCATAAGGTAAGGCTGCGCGCAGGCAGAATGACAAGTCCGGACATACGTGCCGGCATAGCACTGCTGATAGCGGCACTGAGCGCCAACGGCACGTCAAGAATCGACAACATCGCACAGATTGACCGAGGATACGAGGACATAGAAGGAAGACTGAATGCTCTGGGAGCTAACATCAAGAGAGTGAACAACTGAAAATGATCAGACAGGAAGAAGTTTACAAGATTGGCAAGATTGGCAAGCCGCACGGTGTGAAGGGGGAGCTGACACTCTTCTTCGACGACGACGTGTTTGACCGCGTTGACGCAGATTATCTCGTTCTCTGTATCGACGGTATTCTCGTGCCTTTCTTCATGGAAGAATGGAGATTCAAGTCGGGGGAGACGGCACTCGTCAAGTTCTGCGACATAGACTCCAAAGAGGCGGCAAGCGAACTGACGGGATGCGAGGTGTTCTTCCCGAAGCATCTCTCCGACAGAGGAGAGGATGAACTGACATGGGACGAAATAACAGGATTTGCGGTGAAAGACCACAGCAAGGGCATCATCGGAACACTGATGGCGGTAGACGAGACTACCGTGAATGTGCTCCTCGAAGTGAAGACTCCTGACGGAAAGATTGTGCTGATACCAGCCAATGAGGATATTATAAGGGATATTGACCCGAAGACAGAAACGCTTGAAGTTTGTCTGCCAGAAGGATTGATAGACCTAAACGATAACAACTGACAACAATGAAAAAGCAAATAGCTATACTCGGCTCTACGGGGTCAATAGGTACGCAGGCACTGGAGGTAATTGAAGAGCATTCCGACTTGTACGAGGTGTATTGTCTGACGGCAAACAACAGAGTGAAAGAACTTGCCGAACAAGCCAGGAAATTCAAGCCCGCTGCTGTGGTAATCGCCAACGAGAGCCACTACGAGGAACTGAAGTCTATGCTTGCCGACTGTCCCGACATCAACGTTTATGCCGGAAAGCAGGCGCTCGACGATATCGTGACTGCCGGACCGGTAGACATGGTGCTCACTGCCATGGTGGGCTTTGCTGGTCTAAGTCCTACGATACAGGCTATAAAGGCACACAAGAAGATTTGTCTTGCCAACAAGGAGACCCTCGTTGTGGCAGGAGAACTTATCTGCAAACTCGCTGCAGAGAACCACGCCCCTATCCTGCCGGTAGACAGCGAACACTCTGCCATATTCCAAAGCATTGTGGGAGAGGGCGACAACAAGATTGAAAAGATCCTGCTCACGGCTTCGGGTGGACCGTTCCGCACTTTCTCTGCAGAACAGCTTGCCACCGTGACCAAAGACCATGCGCTGCATCACCCTACCTGGGACATGGGGGCAAAGATTACCATCGACAGCGCCACGATGATGAACAAGGGCTTTGAGGTGATAGAAGCCAAATGGCTGTTTGGAGTAGAGGCGGACAGGATACAGGTGCTGGTGCATCCACAAAGCATCGTACACAGCGCCGTACAGTTTGCCGACGGTGCGGTGAAGGCGCAACTCGGCGTGCCTGACATGCGTCTGCCTATACAATACGCCTTCTCTTTCCCCGAAAGACTGCATCTAAACGGCGAGAGGCTCGATTTGTTCAAGCACAACCTGGAGTTCTTCGAACCGGACCTGAACAAGTTCCGCTGCCTTGCACTTGCATACGAGGCTATCAACAAAGGCGGCAACATGCCTTGCATCGTAAACGCAGCCAACGAGATAGTGAACAGAGGATTCCTTGAAGACAGGTGCAGCTTCCTTGATATGCCAAGGATAATAGAGAGAACAATGCAGACGGTGGCATTCGACGCCAACCCTTCGTACGACACATACATCGCCACGGATGCCGAGGCAAGGCGCGTGGCAAAAGAGCTGATGGGATAAAGACACGGAGACGTGGCACACATTATTTAATATAAAGGCTCATTTACCATATAAGAAAAATAAAAAACAAAGAAAGATAACAAATGGAAGTATTTTTAATCAGACTGCTGCAGTTTATGCTGGCAATCTCCCTTCTTGTCCTTCTTCATGAGGGTGGACACTTTTTCTTCTCTAAATTATTTGGAGTCCGTGTAGAAAAGTTTTTCCTTTTCTTCGACCCATGGTTCCATCTTTTCGAGTTCAAGCCAAAGAACTCTGATACCACTTACGGTTTGGGATGGTTGCCTCTCGGAGGATATTGCAAGATTTCGGGTATGATTGACGAGAGTTTCGATACCGAGCAGATGAAACAGCCTGAACAGCCATACGAGTTCCGCAGCAAGCCAGCCTGGCAGCGTCTGCTCATCATGGTGGGTGGTGTGCTGGTCAACTTCGTGTTGGCGCTCTTCATCTATTCTATGATACTCTTCCACTGGGGCGATGATTATGTTTCTACCAAGGACATGACCCAGGGTATGAAGTTCAATACCGAGGCCAAGGCGCTTGGATTCCAGGATCATGATATCCTGGTGGGTACAGAGAAGGGCGAGTTCAAGACCTTCGATGGCGACATGTATCGCGATATTTCTACCGCTTCTCGTGTGGATATCATCCGCAATGGCAAGCCGATGAGCCTGAATTTGCCAGGCGACCTCGACATGCTGAGCATGATTAAGGAGAGTCCTCGCTTCGTAGAGGTTTATATTCCGCTTCAGATTGACAGCGTGATGAAGGATTCACCAGCCAGCAAGCTTGGTTTGGTCAAGGGCGATAAGATTCTGGCGATTAATGGCAAGAAGATAGATTCGTTCAACGACTACCAGTTGGAGTTGGGACGCATGAGCGATGTGCTTGCATCAGCCTCAACCCATCAGGATAGCGTAAAGGCATTAACAGCCAGCGTTGAGTATATGAAGGCTTCTGGCGATACCTTGAAGAACAATGTCCTGTTGTTGGCAGATAAGGAGAATGTGAAGTTTGGCTTCTACAATCATCCTGTGATGCTCGATTACAAGGTAACCCATATCAGTTATG
>OQVR01000507.1_pt1 | contig 17360 bp, 13 predicted proteins | sample 1691521 | NCBI WGS metagenome assembly OQVR01 (sample SAMN03418256, study PRJEB22391) | human gut metagenome | biome: human-gut; feature: organic feature; material: feces | host: Homo sapiens | place: Tanzania | collected 2013-01
CCCGTACTTGTGAAGAACCCCGTGAATCCAGACCTCGAATTGTGGATAGGAGCGATGGAACGTCTCAATCAGGCAGGCATCAAGCGCTTGGCTGCCATTCATCGTGGCTTCTCGAGTTACGATAACAAGATTTATCGCAATGCCCCAATGTGGCAGATACCTATAGAATTGCGCCGCCGCATACCGGAGTTGCCGATAATCTGCGACCCAAGTCATATCGGTGGAAGGCGTAATCTTATATCCCCACTTAGCCAGCAGGCTATGGATCTTGGTTTCGACGGCTTGATTGTGGAGACTCATTGCTCTCCGGATGAAGCGTGGAGCGACGCAGCACAGCAAGTCACGCCCGACGAACTCTACCGGATATTGTCGCACCTTACAATACGCGACGGACATATAAATATAGAAGGCATACACGGCTTACGAGAGCAGATAGATGCCCTCGACAATAACCTTATAGAGATTCTTTCCAATCGCATGAACATCTGCCGAAAGATAGGCTGCTATAAGAAAGAGCATAATATGACGGTTCTGCAGGCTAACCGATACAAAGAGATAATAGATAAGCGAGGAGCACAAGGCGACTTGTGTGGTATGGATTCGGATTTCGTTAAGCATATATTCGAACTTATTCACGAAGAGTCGGTACGTCAACAAATGGAAATAATCAACAAGCAATAGTACGCAGAGATGAAGATAATATTGTCAAGTAATTCGCCACGCCGCAGAGAGCTACTCGCCGGTCTTGGCGTTGATTTTGAAGTGAAAGTAATAAAAGGTGTAGACGAGTCGTATCCTGCAACGCTGCCGTCAAAGGATGTGGCAGAGTATATAGCACGTGAGAAGGCTGCTGCGTATGAAGTGGCAGACGACGAACTCGTGATTACTGCCGACACGGTGGTGATTGTTGGCGACGATATCCTCGGCAAGCCGCATGATGCAGCTGAGGCTCACGCCATGTTGCGTAAGATAAGCGGACGCACACACCATGTCGTTACCGGCGTTTGCATGAAGACCAACCAGGAGCAGCATAGCTTCTCGGTCATGACTGGAGTTACTTTCAAGGAACTGACAGATTCCGAGATCGATTATTACATTGAGCACTATAAGCCATTCGACAAGGCTGGAGCCTACGGCATTCAGGAATGGATAGGATACATCGGCGTTACCGGACTAGAAGGTAGCTATTATAATGTTATGGGTTTCCCCGTTCAGCGCGTGTATGCAGAATTGACAAATCGGTTTAAGATTGTTCAATATTAGTGAAATGTTTCGACTATTTAATATATTTTAGTCTATATATTTCGCCTCTGTTTTATTATTTCAGTAATTTTGCGCTTAATTTATGGCGCAGCTATAAAGGTTGTGCCCGATTTAACGAGTAAATATTAAACATAAACTATTATGTCAGAATCAATAGATATCCGCCAGCTTAACGCTCGGATAGAACAGCAAAGCAGTTTTGTCACCAACTTGGTGACAGGTATGAACCAAGTGATTGTTGGACAGAAACACCTCATCGAGTCGTTGCTTATCTCGCTTCTTAGCGATGGTCACATCCTTTTGGAGGGTGTGCCTGGTTTGGCAAAGACTCTCGCCATAAAGACTCTCTCACAGCTTATCGATGCCGACTACAGCCGCATTCAGTTTACACCCGACTTGTTGCCTGCCGATGTTGTCGGTACGCTTATATATTCGCAGAAAGACGAGAACTTCCATGTGAAGAAGGGTCCGGTATTTGCGAACTTCGTACTTGCGGATGAAATCAACCGTGCGCCGGCTAAGGTTCAGAGTGCCTTACTCGAGGCTATGCAGGAGCATCAGGTTACAATCGGCGAGCAGACATTCAAGCTTCCTAATCCGTTCCTCGTAATGGCTACGCAGAACCCTATTGAGCAGGAGGGTACCTATCAGTTGCCTGAGGCTCAGGTAGACCGTTTCATGCTTAAGGTGGTTATCGGCTATCCTACACTTGAGGAGGAGAAACTCATTATCCGTGAGAATCTGCGTGGTGAGGAGAAGAAGGTGTTGCCAGTAACAACTGCAGCGGAGATTTTGAAGGCTCGCGAGGTGGTTGAAGAGGTATATATCGACGAGAAGATTGAGCAGTATATTGCTGACATAGTCTTCGCTTCACGTTACCCCGAGAAGTATGGTTTGGGCGAACTGAAGGATATGATTACCTTCGGCGGTTCGCCTCGTGCAAGTATCTCGCTTGCAAAGGCTGCACGTGCTTACGCTTTCATCAAGCGTCGCGGCTACGTAGTGCCAGAGGATGTGCGTGCCGTTGCACACGACGTGCTGCGCCATCGCATAGGTCTCTCATACGAGGCTGAGGCAAGCAACATCACAAGTGAGGAGATCGTATCTAAGATAATAAATAAGGTAGAGGTGCCTTAAACATAAGACAATGGAAACGTCAGAGATACTTAAAAAGGTTCGCAAGATAGAAATCAAGACGAAGGGTCTGAGCCAGAACATATTCGCAGGCCAGTACCATTCTGCCTTTAAGGGTAGGGGTATGGCGTTTGCCGAGGTTCGCGAGTATCAGTTTGGCGATGACGTTCGCGACATAGACTGGAATGTCACAGCACGTTTCCGCAAGCCTTACGTGAAAGTGTTTGAGGAGGAGCGCGAACTCACCGTTATGTTGTTGATTGATGTCTCGGGGTCGCTCGATTTCGGCACACGCAAGTGTATGAAGTCGGTGATGGCTACTGAGATTGCTGCTACCATCGCCTTCAGCGCTATGCAGAACAACGACAAGATTGGTGTTGTGTTCTTCTCAGACCGTATAGAGAAGTATATTCCACCGAAGAAAGGACGTAAGCATATTTTGTATATAATACGAGAGATGCTCGACTTCCATCCGCAAAGTACGAAAACGGACATTGGCGAAGCGGTGGCTTACTTCACACGTATGATGAAGCGCCGCACAACCGCATTCGTCATCAGCGACTTCTATGACAATAAGGACTTCCTGAAGCAGTTCCAGATAGCCAACAGCAAGCACGACCTAATGGCTGTGCAGGTTTACGACCGCTGGGCAAAGCAGTTGCCGGATGTAGGACTTATGAAGGTGCAGGATGCAGAAACGGGTAGCGAGATGTATATCGATACCTCAAGCAAGAAGGTGCGTGCTGCTCATGCTCGCTATTGGACGGAGCGTGAGGCAAAACTTCGTGAGACATTCTCTCAGGCAAATGTCGACTGGATGTCTGTGGCTACCGATGAGGATTTCGTGAAAGCGATGATGACTTTGTTCTCATCAAGAAACAGTTAAACAATGAAAAGATTAATAACTCTCATATTGTTCGTGTCGTCACTCACGATGGCTGCCGCACAGCAGGTGGGCGTTGAGGCTAAGATCGACTCTGTTGCGATAATGATTGGCGAACAGGCACATCTTCAACTGACTATCACAGCTCGCCAGGGCGCAAAGATTGTGTATCCGCACTACAAGCGTTCGCAATATCTTGTGCCTGGTGTTGAGGTGCTTGACGATTCGAAGGGCGACACGGCTGTTGTCGACGGCTATTGGAGCGTGAAGAAGATACTTACGCTTACGAGTTTCGACGAACGACTGTATGCCATACCTGGCATCACGGTGAAGGTAGACGGTAAGAGCTACAAGTCGAACCCCGTAGCGCTTAAGGTTATCACTTGCGATGTCGACACTCTCAACATGGACAAGTTCTTCCCGCCGAAGTCGGTACAGGACAATCCGTTCCTTTGGGCAGAGTGGACGCCGCTTATTTGGATGACGCTTATTGTGCTGTTACTTATTGCGTTAGGCTCATGGGTTATAGTACGTCTGAAACAGAACAAACCGATTGTTGCCCGCATACGTATCGTGAAGAAAGTGCCGCCACACAAGAAGGCATTGGACGAGATGAACCGCTTGAAGGGCGAGTCGCATACAGCCGATTATGACCAGAAGGCTTACTATACGCAGCTTACAGACACCCTACGCCAGTATATACGCGAGCGTTTCGGTTTCAACGCTATGGAGATGACCTCTTCGGAGATTCTCGAAAACCTGCGTAGTGCTGGCGACGAGAAAATGCTTGCAGAGCTAAGCGAGTTGTTCATGACTGCCGACCTTGTGAAGTTTGCGAAATATTCGGCACTTCTCAACGAGAAAGACATGAACCTTCTTAACGCCATTAACTTCATAGACCAGACCAAGCGTGAGGATGCTCCTACTGAAGAGCGTATAGAACCGACACTTAGTGAGGAAGAGGTGCGTACACGCAAGACGCGTGTTGCGCTTAATACGCTTTTGGGCGTTATCGCCGTGGCTGTAGTCGCACTGGCAGGCTATGTGGTTTATCGTGTATGGCTGCTCCTTATGTAAGGGCAGGCTGTTACAGAACGAAAGTAATATACAACAATGGAATTTGTAAATAAAGAATACTTCATACTGCTCACGTTGCTGATACCCTATATAATATGGTATTGGCGCAATCGCAAGCATAGCGAACCTACCATGCGTGTCAGCACCGTGGCTGCCTACTACAAGGCGCCCAAGAGCTGGCGACAGTGCATAGTGCACGCCCCTATGGTTCTGCGTTGCCTTGCTTTTGTGATGATTGTGTGCGTCATGGCACGTCCTCAGACTCGCAACTCTTGGGACAACAAGTCGGTAGAAGGCATCGACATCATGCTTGCTATGGACGTCTCGACGTCTATGCTTGCTGAAGACCTGAAGCCAAATCGTCTTGAGGCAGCCAAGAACGTAGCAGCAGAGTTTGTGGCTGGTCGTCCGAACGACAACATCGGTCTTACAATCTTTGCCGGCGAGTCGTTCACACAATGTCCTATGACTACCGACCATGCATCGCTTCTGAATCTGCTCGGATCAGTTCGTACAGACATAGCTGCACGCGGCATCATCTCAGACGGTACAGCCATCGGTATGGGACTTGCAAACGCCGTTTCGCGACTGAAGGAATCGAAGGCAAAGAGCAAGGTCGTAATCCTTCTTACAGACGGTAGCAACAACATGGGCGACATCTCGCCGATGACGAGTGCAGAGATAGCGCACAGTCTTGGCGTGCGTGTATATACTATTGCGGTAGGAACCAACAAAGTGGCACCTTATCCCGTGCCAGTAGCCGGAGGCGTTCAGTATGTTAATATGCCGGTAGAGATAGACACGAAGACTCTGAGTGAGATTGCGCAGATAACGAATGCCAACTCTTATCGTGCAACAAACAACCGAGAGTTGTCGCAGATATACAAGGACATCGACAAGCTCGAGAAGACAAAGATGGACGTTAAGCGTTTCTCTAAGCACTACGAGGCTTATCAGCCCTTTGCCATTGTGGCTTTGCTGCTGCTCGTAGCAGAGATTCTGCTACGCTTTACGGTTCTTCGCCGAATACCTTAAGGTTGGCGGCGTACGAAATCCGCTACAGATACGGGTTGCAACAACCGTATAGTGTTGTCTTTAGTGGCATAGCCTTAGGCTGTTGCCAAAATAAAAACTCAAAATTCAAAGTTTAAAACAATGTTCAGATTTGAGAGCCCCCAATATTTATGGCTGCTATGGCTTGTGGTAGTGCTGGTAGCAGTCAGATACTATAGCCTATGGCGCAGGCAAAAGAAGATAACGCGCATTGGCGACAAAGACCTTGTGCGTCAGCTTATGCCCGATGCCTCGACCATGCGTCGCCGCGTGAAGTTCTGGCTTACGATGGCAGCCGTGGCCGTGCTTGTGGTTGTCATAGCTCGTCCGCAGATGGGCTCAAAGATAAGCAACGATAAGCGCAACGGCATAGAAACCATCATCTGCCTCGACATCAGTAACTCGATGCTGGCTCAGGACGTAGCGCCATCGCGCTTGGACAAGAGTAAGATGCTTGTAGAGAACCTCGTTGACAACTTCTCTAACGACAAGATTGGTCTTGTCGTGTTTGCTGGCGATGCCTTCGTGCAGTTGCCTATCACGAGCGACTATGTATCGGCGAAGATGTTCCTGCAAGGTACCAGTCCAGCGCTCATCTCTACCCAGGGTACCGACATCGCACGCGCCATCTCCGTAGCATCGAGCAGCTTCACGCAGCAGCAGGGTGTAGGCAAGGCGATCATCGTGATAACCGATGGCGAAGACCATGAAGGTGGAGCGTTGGATGCAGCCAAGGAAGCACGCAAGAAAGGCATCAACGTGTTCATCCTCGGCATAGGCAGCACAAAGGGCTCTCCGATACCCGTTGGCGGCGGCGAGTATATCCGCGACAATGCAGGCAACATCGTTATGTCGGCTCTCAACGAGGACATGTGTCGCGACATAGCCCGTGCCGGTAGCGGCACATATATCCATGTAGACAACACCAACGACGCTCAGGAGAAGTTGAACGACGAGCTTTCGAAACTCCAGAAAGGCGAGACCGAGAGCGTTGTCTACAGCGAGTATGCCGAGCAGTTCCAGTCGTTCTGCATCGTGTTGCTCGTTCTGCTGATAGTGGAGGCGTGCATCATGGAGAAGAAGAATCCGTTGTTCAAACATTTCAGACTATTCAAGAAATAAACGATATTCAACATGAAGAAGTTTTTAGTTCTTTCAATCTTGATGATTCAGGCATTGGTAGGCTTTGCGCAGACCGACCGCCAGCACATACGCTACGGCAACCGCTGGTTCAAACAGGACAACTATGTGAAGGCTGAGGCAGAATACCGCAAGGCAGTAGACAAGAACCCGTCAAATCCGCAAGCGCTCTACAATCTCGGTTGCGCCTTGCTCATGCAGAAGAAAGATTCGGCAGCCATACAGCAGTTTGAGCATGCTGGCAAGATAGAGACCGACCCGAAGCGCAAGGCTATGGCTTACCACAACATCGGATGGATATGCCAGTCGCTGAAGATGTACGGCGAGGCTGCGGAGGCATACAAGGAGAGTCTGCGCAACAACCCGTCTGACAACGAGACTCGCTACAACCTTGCGCTCTGCATGCGCCAGCAGAAGAAGAACAAGCAGAACAAGGACAAGCAGCAGCAAAAGAAGCAGCAGCAGAACAAGGGCGAGGACAAGAGCAAGGAGAAGAAGGAACAGGAGAAGAACCAGCAGCAACAGCAGCAGAAGCAGCAGGAAAAGATGAGCAAGGAGAACGCCGAGCAGATGCTTAACGCCGCCATGCAGCAGGAGCAGCAGACACAGCAACGCATAAAGGACGCCATGCGTCAGAACAGATCGCGCAAGTTGCAGAAAAACTGGTAGACCACATAAAATACATCATTCAGAATGAATAAGAAGATAACAATACTATTACTGACATGTTTTGCGTATGTACTCTCGGTATGTGCGCAAAACATTTCTGTTTCTGCCCCTACACACGTTGCAACCGGCGAGAACTTCCGTGTGTCGTACACTATAGCCAATGTGTCGGTAGACGAGTTCCGCTCGGCTTCCATCCCTTCCGGTTTGGAAGTGATAGCTGGTCCGTACACATCGCAGCAGTCGAGCTATCAGATTGTGAACGGACATACCAGCCGCTCGTCGTCGATAACCTATACTTACACGCTCTATGCGGAGAAGGCAGGCACATACACCATAGGCGCAGCACACGCCAAGGCTGGCGGCAAGATAATCGCCTCGCAGCCATTCCGCATACATGTGTCGGGCACCACACGCAACAACGGTTCGTCGGCGCCAAACATGCACGACGACGCCGTTTCGCCGTCGCACAGTTCGGGAGGCAGAATATCTTCTGAAGACCTCTTCGTGAAGGTGACAGCTAACAAGAAGCACGTTCATGAGCAGGAGCCGATATTGCTTACGTACAAGGTGTACACCCTCGTAGACCTTACGTCGCTCGACGGCAAGATGCCCGACTTGAAGGGTTTCCACACGCAGGAGATACCTCTGCCGCAGCAGAAGAGTTTCCACTTAGAGAAGCTTAACGGCAGAAACTACCGTTGCGTAACGTGGAGCCAGTATGTGATGTACCCGCAGATGACCGGCAAGATGACGATACCGAGCCTCACGTTCAAGGGTGTTGTCGTTATGCAAAACCGTAATGTTGACCCGTTCGAGGCGTTCTTCAACGGTGGCTCGGGATATATAGAGGTGAAGCGAAACATCGTAGCACCGGCTATAGATATACAGGTAGACCCACTGCCGCAGAAGCCTGCCGACTTCTCGGGCGGAGTAGGTCGCTTCTCAATATCTTCGCAGCTTCTGAGCAACAGCGTGAAGGCAGGAACGCCTGTAACGTTGCGTGTTGTGGTGGGTGGCAATGGCAACCTTAAACTCATCAAGCAGCCAGTTGTTACCTTCCCGAAAGACTTCGACAAGTACGACCCGAAGGTGACCGACAAGACCAAGCTCACAACGAACGGCTTGGAAGGCAACATGGTGTACGATTTTCTTGTGGTGCCGCGCAACCAGGGCAACTATACCATACCTGCTGTGTCGCTCACTTACTATGACACGGCAAGCAATCAGTACAAGACGGTGAAGACGTCGCCGCTCACCATCAAGGTAGAGCCGGGCGACGGCAAGGGCACATCCGTGACCGACTATTCTGAGGCGCAGCCGACCGATATAAAGCCGATAAAGCAGGGCGAGTACGACACGATAGATACTGCGCACCTCTTCTTCGGATCGGCAGGCTTCTGGCTGTGGCTGATTCTGCCGTTCGTCGTGTTCGTAGCGCTTGTGGTTATCTTCCACAAGAAGGCTGTGGAGAACGCCGACATCGTAGGCAAGCGCGGCAAGCGTGCCAACAAGGTGGCTACGAAGCGCCTTAAGACCGCTTACAAGCTGCTCACGGCAGGCAAGCAGAACGAGTTCTACGACGAAGTGCTGCGTGCGCTTTGGGGCTATGTGGGCGACAAGCTAAACATGCCTGTAGAGAAACTCTCGCGTGAGAATATCAGCGAGCAGCTTGCTACACGCGGCATAGGCGAAGAGATTATAGGCAAGTTCCTCTCAGCTCTCGACGAGTGCGAATACGAGCGCTATGCTCCGGGCAGCGCAGAGGGAAATATGACAAAGACATACGATAGTGCTATGGTAGCTATTACGGAGATTGACGGAGAGTTGCGCAGCAAGACTTCGAAGAAAAGTGTAAGTGGTGCAGCAAGGTTTGTTCTGTTGGTTATGGCGGTCTGCTTCGGCTTCGGAGCAATAAACGCAAATGTTGCTGATAATGCTTCAAATGCGCAGCAGGCAAGTCGCAACGGCACAGTAGCCATCACGACATCCCAGCAGGGTAAGCGTGGCGCTGCCATAGCAGCCACTGCTTATGCTAAGGGCGATTATCAGCAGGCTGCGGCTTGCTATACCGAACTGCTGAAGGCAGGCGAGAGCGCGGAACTGTACTACAATCTCGGCAACTGCGAGTATCGTTTGGGCAACATCACGCAGTCGATAATAGCCTACGAGCGTGCGCTGCGACTTAACCCTGGCGACAGCGACGTGCGCTACAATCTGCAGTTCCTGCGTGGCAAGACCATCGACAAGGTGGTGCCGGTAGACGAGATGTTCTTCGTGACGTGGTATCACTCGCTGCAGAATGTGTTGAGCATCGACACATGGGCTACGATGGCTGTTGTGGCTTTCGTGGTGTCGCTGGTGCTCATGCTTGCATATCTCTTCGGTAGCAACATCGTTCTGCGTAAGGTGGGCTTCTTCGCAGGCTCTGCACTTTTCGTGCTGTTCTTTGTGAGCGTTCTGTTCGCCTTCCAGCGCAAGGCTGCGCTTTCGGAGCATAGCGTAGCCATAGTGCTTTCGCCGACGCTCAACGTGAAGGCAACACCGTCGGAGAGCAGTTCGGACGCCTTCGTGATACACGAGGGTACACGTCTGACCATCACCGACCGTTCGATGAACGCCTGGTATGGCGTGCGTCTTGACGACGGCAAGGAGGGTTGGCTGCCCAAGAACTCGGTAGAGGTGATATAAGCTCTCCTACGTTCCTCCCCGTCGTGGGCTAAGGAAGAGACGATTCAAGTTTGTGGTTTACTTTCAAATTATAAAAATGAATATCGACACGCTTTTAGGATATGATCAGGAACTGTTGTTGGCGCTGAACGGCAGCGACTCGCAGTTTATGGACGGACTGATGATGACCCTGACATCGGGTCTGACTTGGATTCCGTTGTACATAGCCTTGCTGTATCTTGTGATAAAGAATAGCGAGACGATGGGACAGATAGCGCTGATAGTGGCTTGTGCCGCCTTGTGCGTTCTGTTTGCCGACGGTTTGGCAGACGGCATCGTAAAGCCGGGTGTGGCGCGTTTTCGCCCGTGCAACGACCCTTTGCTGCGAGGCGTTGTACAGACTGTGGACGGCTACTGCGCCAATGGTCTGTACGGCTTCTTCTCGGCGCATGCGTCAAATACGTTCTCGATAGCCGTGTTCTTCAGTCTGCTTGTGAGAAGTGGCATACTGAGTACGGGCTTGCTCTTGTGGTCGCTTGTATGCTGCTATACCCGTATGTATCTTGGCGTACACTATCCGTTTGATGTGCTCGTAGGACTGTTGTGGGGTGGCACGGTAGGCTGTGCTGTCTATCTTCTCTACTATAAGTTCAGGACGAAGATGTCGCAGTCGAAGTGTTTCGTTTCTACACAGTATACTTCAACGGGCTTCAGCACGGACGACATAGACATCGTGATGCTTGTGCTTGTGGCTACTCTCATCTACACCGTGCTGCGTGGTGTACTGCATTGATAGTGAATTGCCTCTATGATAGAATAACATTCCGTCATAGAGGCAATTTTATTCCATCACTGCTGGAGCCTTATTCCAGACCTACCGGAATTCGTTCATATTTTTAGTTAAAATAATTGATTGCTAAGATTAGTATATCAGAATTTATAATTACCTTTGTAGATTAAGATGAAGCCCCGTGTGGCAAATACAACAAAACGATTATGGAAACAAAACACATACATATTAAGGATTATAACTATGCGTTGCCGGACGAGCGTATCGCTAAGTTTCCGTTGGCGCAGCGTGACAGAAGCAAGCTGTTGCTGTATAAGCATGGCGAGGTGTCGGAGGACGTGTTCTGCAACATTGCGGATCATCTGCCCAAGGGCGCTTTGATGGTGTTCAACAATACGCGTGTCATTCAGGCGCGTATGCATTTCCGCAAGGCTACGGGAGCGTTGATAGAGGTATTCTTGCTCGAGCCTTATGCTCCGGCAGACTACGAGCAGATGTTTCAGACCAAGGGCGAATGCGAATGGCTCTGCATGATTGGCAATCTGAAGAAGTGGAAGGGCGAGACACTTGAGCGCACGTTCGATGTGAACGGCGAGGCTGTTACTCTGAAGGCTGAGCGCCTTGAGGATGTGGGCAAGAGCTATAGAGTGCGCTTCGTGTGGGACAATGCGGAGGTGTCGTTAGCCGAACTGCTCGACGCTGTGGGCGAGTTGCCTATTCCGCCGTATTTGAACCGCGAGACGCAGGAGAGCGACAAGACGACATATCAGACCGTCTACTCGAAGGTAAAGGGATCGGTGGCTGCTCCGACAGCTGGTCTGCACTTTACGCCGGAGGTGCTGGCGGCTATTGACCGCAAGGGTATCGACCGCGAAGAGCTGACGCTGCACGTTGGTGCGGGTACGTTCAAGCCGGTGAAGTCGGAGGAGATTCAAGACCACGAGATGCATACCGAGTATGTGTGTGTGCATAGAGAGACGCTCGAGAAGCTGATAAAGCATGGAGCAGAGGCTATAGCTGTAGGCACGACGAGTGTGCGCACGCTGGAGAGTCTTTACTACATGGGCGTGAAGCTGGAACAGAACATGGATCTCTCAGAGGAGGAACTGCACGTGAACCAGTGGGAACCGTACGAGAACGAGGCTGCGAAGGGTGTGACACCTATGAAGGCTTTGGAGAACATCGTGGCTTATCTGGACAAACACGGGCTGAGCGCTCTGCACTCGAGCACACAGATTATCATTGCGCCGGGCTATGAGTATAAGATTGTGAAGATGCTCGTGACAAACTTTCATCAGCCGCAAAGCACGTTGCTGTTGTTGGTGAGCGCATTTCTGCACGGTGACTGGCATAAGGTGTACGACTATGCGTTGGCGCATGATTTCAGATTCTTGAGCTATGGTGATAGTTCGCTGCTGATACCTTAGTTAAAAGTAAAAGAGTAAAGAAGAAAAGTAAAATGAAGATAGGTGATAAAGTACAATTCCTGAGTGATATCGGCGGCGGACGCATAGCCGGTTTTCAAGGTAAAGATATAGCGCTGGTGGAGGATGAAGACGGTTTTCAGATTCCGACGCCGGTGACAGACCTCGTAGTGATGAGCAGTAGCGACGACTACTCGATATCGAAGTCGATACAGAAGAAGAGTGGGGCGGAGGAGCCGACGGCAGCTGATCCCGATACGTTCAACATGTCGGCGAAGGCGAAGATAAACCAGATGGACGAAGACGTGCTGGAGGATGAAGACGAGTATGACGCTGCGGACAGAGAAATAACGTACAAGGCGAAAGTGGAGGAGCGCAAGGGCGGTAATGTGCTGAACGTGTACTATGCGTTCGTGCCGGAGGATGTGAAAAACTTCTCTAAGACAAGTTTCGCTTGCTATCTCGTTAACGACAGCAACTACTACGTTCACTATCTGTACATGAGCGTAGAGGGCGGCACATACACGTTGCGTGGCGAGGGAGAACTGGAGCCGAACACGAAGATGTATGTGGAGAGTTTCGCACTCGATGAGTTGAACGAGATTGACCGCGTGCGTTTCCAGTTGCTCTCTTTCAAGCGCGACAAGGAGTTTGTGGCAAAGCCGGTTTGCGACGTGCAGTTCCGCATCGACAAGGTGAAGTTCTACAAACTGCATACGTTCCAGAAGAACGACTTCTTTGAGACGCCTGCGTTGATGTACCCCGTAGTGAAGAACGACGGCGTAGCGCAGCTGAAGCCCGTTGATGCAGAACAGCTGATATACGTGGACGAGGAGAAGGAGGAGAAGAAGGCTGCTGACAAAGCTGGCGAACTGCCGAAAAGCGCTATGGAGAAGTTGAAGAAAAGTAGTCTGAACACTTCTGCCACTCATCGTAATAGTCGCGCCAATGGCGATGACATCCTTGTTGTAGACCTTCATGCCGATGAACTGCTGGAGACAACTGCAGGTATGGGCTCTGCAGATATCCTCAACTATCAGCTCGACTACTTCCGCCGTACGCTCGAGGAGAACAAGCATAACAAGGGCAAACGTATCGTGTTCATACATGGTAAGGGTGAGGGTGTGCTGCGTCATGCTCTCGTGAACGAACTGAGATACAGATATAAGAACTACAGATACCAGGATGCTTCGTTCCAGGAATATGGATACGGAGCAACGCAGGTAACGATACGGTAAAAGTAAAAGAGTAAAAAAAGTAAAAAGTAGGAGGTGTGGGCATTTTGCCCATACCACGCAGCCACAAAACTTTCAAAAGTAAAAGATAAAAAAGGCTTTTATGAATTACGGATATATAACTGTTGCTTCGGCGATACCTCAGGTGAGGGTCGCCGATGTAGACTACAACGTAGAGCAGATAGAACGCTTTGTTGTAGACGCAGACAAGCGCGGCGTGGAGATATTGGTGTTCCCCGAACTGTCGGTTACGGGCTACTCGTGTCAGGACCTCTTTGCACAACAGGCTTTGCTTGATCGTGTGGAGAAGAAGATTGTCGACATGCTTGAGGCTACAGAGCGATGCGATGTGATAAGCGTTGTTGGCGCGCCGATATGCATTGGCGGCGGAGTGTACAACTGCGCCGTGGTATGCCAGCACGGCAAGGTGCTGGGCATTGTGCCAAAGCGCTTTCTGCCCAACTACGGCGAGTTCTACGAGAAGCGATGGTTCGCCTCGTCGGACGACCTTACAGAATCGGTTGTGATTGGCTACGCCGGCAGTTGGGTGAGCGTGAGTGGCGAAGAAACGTTGTTCAAGACGGCACGCGGCGTGAAGTTCGGCATAGAACTATGCGAGGATGTATGGTCGCCATTGCCCCCGTCGACCGACCTCGTGCTGTCGGGAGCCGATATTATACTTAACCTCTCGGCATCAGACGACCTCATCGGCAAGAACGCCTACCTTAAGAGTCTGCTTGCACAGCAGAGTGCCCGACTGATATGCGGCTACGTATATAGTTCGTGCGGCTTCGGCGAGAGCACGCAAGACGTGGTTTATGGCGGCAATGCGTTCGTCTATGAGAACGGCGCCCTGGTGGCAGAGTCGGAGCGCTTCTCGTTGGAAGAACAGCTCGTGGTGAGCCAGATAGACGTGGACAAGCTTCGCACAGAGCGCAGAAGAAACACCTCGTTCGTACATGCCCAGCGTGGACATAAAGCCAGAGTGTTCGATGCAGACGAAACAGACGAAAGAAGATTCGAGCTGCTTCGCCATGTCGATTCGCATCCATTCATACCAGAGAGCGACGACATGTACGCTTCGTGTGACGAGATATTCAGTATTCAGGTGTGCGGTTTGGCAAAACGCTTGGTACACACCCATTGCAAGTGTGTCGTGATTGGCATCAGTGGCGGTCTTGACTCTACACTCGCCCTGCTCGTCTGCGTTAAAACCTTCGACAAGTTGGACTACGATCGCAAGGGCATTGTGGGCGTCACGATGCCGGGCTTCGGTACCACAGACCGTACATACAACAACGCCATGACCCTTATGAAGGGCTTGGGCATTACTATACGTGAGATAAGCATTCGCAAGAGCGTTACGCAGCACTTTGAGGATATTGGTCACGACATAAACGTACACGACGTGACGTACGAGAACGGACAGGCAAGAGAGCGCACACAGATACTCATGGATCTCAGCAACGAGTTGGGCGGCATGGTTATCGGTACGGGCGACTTGAGCGAACTGGCGCTCGGATGGGCTACATACAACGGAGATCACATGTCGATGTATGGCGTGAACGCGAGCATACCGAAGACCCTCATACGCTATCTCGTGAGCCATGTGGCAGAGAACAGCGTAGACGAGCAGTCGAGAACAACCCTGCTCGACATCATCGACACACCTATCTCGCCCGAGCTGATTCCAGCCGACGAGCATGGCAATATAAAGCAGAAGACAGAAGACTTGGTTGGTCCGTACGAATTGCACGACTTCTTCATCTACAACTTCATGCGCTTCGGCTTCAGTCCGGCAAAGATATACATGCTTGCACGCCATGCGTTCAGCAAAGACCTCTATTCGGACGAAGTGATAAAGCATTGGCTGAAGACCTTCGTTAGACGATTCTTCAACCAGCAGTTCAAGCGCTCGTGTCTGCCCGACGGACCGAAGGTGGGCAGCGTGAGCTTGAGTCCGCGCGGCGACTGGCGTATGCCCACCGACGCATCAAGCGCGCTTTGGCTGGCAGAATGTGAAAACCTCTAAATGTAAACAATGACAGAACAATTCAGATATACCGACGAGCGGTTTGCCGACATACAGATGCTGCGCTACCGTCTCGACGGTTTTGAGGCGCTGACCCTGCGTCAGAAGCTATACATATACTACCTCGCCAAGGCAACGCTCTGCGGACGCGACATAACAACCGACCAATTCGGACGCTACAATCTGCGCATACGCAAAGTGCTCGAAGCTATATACGAACGCTACGAAGGCGATCGCACGACGGTAGAGTACAAGGCGTTGGAGACATACCTAAAGCGCGTGTGGTTTTCGAACGGCATACACCACCATTACGGCTGCGAGAAGTTTGTTCCAGCTTTTACTGAGGAATACTTCAGACAGGTTGTGGATTGTTGCGGTTGCGAAGACGAGAATATCGATGAGCTTTGCAAGGTGATATTCGACCCTACTATTCAGCCAAAGCGTGTAAACCAGAAAGCCGGTGACGATCTCGTGCAGACATCCGCATGTAATTATTACGAGGGAGTGACACAGCAGGAAGCGGAGGACTTCTACGAGGCCATGCGCGACGAGAACGACCCAATGCCAATATCCTACGGACTCAACACAACGCTCCGCAAGACAGCCGACGGCATGCTGAAGGAAGATGTGTGGCACGAAGGCGGACTCTATGGCGATGCGATAAAGCATATCACTTACTGGCTCGAGAAAGCGGCGGAAGTGGCAGAGAACGAGCTTCAGGCGAAGATAATCGGTATGCTCGTAGACTACTACAGAACAGGCGACCTCCGCAAGTTCGACGCCTATTCAATAGAATGGCTGAAAGAGCACGAAGGACGCATCGACTTTATCAACGGCTTCATAGAAGTGTATGGCGACCCACTCGGCATGAAGGCATCGTGGGAAGGCATCGTGACGTACAAGGATATGGTGGCAACGCAACGCACGCAGACCATCAGCAAGAATGCGCAATGGTTTGAAGACCACTCGCCCGTAGACCCTCGCTTCCGAAAGCCGCAAGTTGTCGGCGTGACGGCTAACGTGGTATGCTCGGCGATGCTCGGCGGCGACGAATATCCGTCTACGGCGATAGGCATCAATTTGCCCAATGCCGACTGGATAAGAGCGCGCTACGGTTCGAAGAGTATAACGATAGGCAATCTTACACACGCATATAATCAGGCGGCTAAAGGCAACGGTTTCCTGCTGGAGTTCGTAGCCGACGAAGCGACACGCGCCTTGATTGAGAAATATGGTGACGTATGTGACGACCTGCATACCGACCTGCACGAATGTCTCGGACACGGATCGGGACAACTGCTCGCAGGGGTGTCGGCAGACGCACTCGGTTCGTACGGCAGCACGATAGAAGAAGCACGCGCCGATTTGTTCGGCTTGTACTATATAGCCGATGCAAAACTTGTAGAATTGGGTCTTGTGCCCGACGCTGAAGCATATAAGTCGCAGTACTACACATACATGATGAACGGTCTGCTTACTCAGCTCACTCGCATTCAGCCGGGAAACGAGATTGAGGAAGCGCACATGCGCAACAGAGCTCTCATAGCCCGTTGGACGCTGGAGCACTATCCGTCGGCAGTAAGACTCGTGAAGCATGAGGGGAAAACATTCGTAGAAGTGAGCGACTACGAGCAGTTGCGTGAGGCATTTGCCAAACTGCTTGCAGAGATTCAGCGCATAAAGAGCGAAGGCGACTTCGAAGCTGCAAAGCAACTCGTAGAGCGCTACGCAATACACGTAGAACCGAAGTTGCATGAAGAACTTCTGGCACGCTACAAGTCGCTCGGCATAGCGCCGTACAAGGGTTTCCTTAATCCGAAGATGGAGATTGTAGCCGACAGCGATGGCAACGCTACCGATGTGCGCCTCGACTATACAGAAGCCTACGACGAGCAGATGCTGCGCTACTCGAAAGAGTATGGCTATCTTTAGTTATATATAATATAATGTGTGACATGGAAACATCCGAACAGGTAAAACAGATAAAGCGTTC
>OQVR01000509.1_pt1 | contig 17330 bp, 10 predicted proteins | sample 1691521 | NCBI WGS metagenome assembly OQVR01 (sample SAMN03418256, study PRJEB22391) | human gut metagenome | biome: human-gut; feature: organic feature; material: feces | host: Homo sapiens | place: Tanzania | collected 2013-01
ACTGCACCCCCTAACTGCACCCCCTAACTGCACCCCCTAACTGCACCCCCTAACTGCACCCCCTGCACATCACATTATAAAGACAGAACAATATGAACAAACGAAAACTCATACAACACCACAAATGGCTGGGACTTGTGCTCAGCTTCTTCCTGCTGATGTTCTGCGTCTCGGGCATCCTGCTCAACCACCGCCAGCTTATCAGCGACTTCAACGTGCCGCGCACGCTGCTGCCCCAGCGCTATGAGTACAGCCAGTGGAACGGCGGACTGCTGCGCGGCACGCTGCCCGTCGACTCACACATATTAATATATGGCGCGTCGGGCATCTTCCTTACCGATTCAACCGCTGCGCATATAGCCGACTTCAACGAAGGACTGCCCACTGGTGCCGACTACCGCCAGATACGCAACGTGGTGAGCGTGGGCGGCTCGGCAAAACAGCTCTTTGCCGTGTCGCAGTTGGCGCTCTACCGTTTCGGAACGCACGGCAAGTGGCACACCGAAGCGCTGCCCTTAGCCGACTCCGACGAACTGCTTACCGACATCGCTGCCCACGGCGACACGCTCGTCGTGTTGAGCCGTTCGCACGCCTACATCGCCGTGTCGCCCTACACGCAGTTCCGCCGCATCGACCTGCCTGCGCCGCCCGACTATAAAGACCGCACTACGGCGTTCCGCACGGTGTGGCTGCTGCACAGCGGCGAACTGTTTGGCTTCGCAGGGCGCCTTTTGGTCGATGCTGTTGCCTTGGTGCTCATCGTGCTTATCCTTACGGGTTTCGCCTTCTTCTGTCTGCGCAAGACGAAACGCCGCTGGCAGAGCAAGGGCAGCACTATGAAGCACATGCTGCGCTGGCATAACCTCGTGGGGCGCAAGACTATCGTCGCCACATTATTAGTCTGTGCTACGGGCTGGTGTCTGCGTCCGCCGGTGATGGTGGCGCTCGCCCTGACGAAGGTGCCGACGCTGCCGTTCACAACGCTGAAAAGTAAGAACCCGTGGCACGACAAACTACGCCTCGTGCGCTACGACAGTAGGGTAGGCGACTGGCTGCTGTCAGCCTCCGAGGGCTATTTCTCGTTGGGCAGCGACATCAGTAAGCCGCGTCCGACGCGCATCATGGACGCTCCGCCGCAGAACGTGATGGGGCTGAACGTGTGGCAGCAGCGCGAGGACGGCATGTGGCTCTGCGGTTCGTTCGGCGGAATGCACGTCTGGAACCGCCGCACGGGTATGGCTACCGACTATTTCACGGGCAGACCGGTGCCTAAGAAACCGGGTCCGCCGCTCGGCAAGAAGGCGATAAGCGGCTACAGCTCCGACTTCCGTGTCTGCGCCGCCGAGCAGAAAGGTACGAATGGTACGGATACAAAAAAATCAGTCACAGAGGTTGTGACTGATTACTATGATGGAACCACGAAGATTGTGCAGCCCGAAAGTCTGCGCCGCCTGCCCATGTCGCTGTGGAACGCGGCGCTCGAAGTGCACACCTGCAGAATATACATGCACAACACCGCAACATACATCTTCATATTCTTCTTCGGAATGGCGGTTGTGTGGTGTTTGTGGACGGGATTGAAGTTAAAGAGATAACTTCAGGGGGTGCACTTGTCCCAAGTGCACCAATAAAACAGAAACCAAGGGGGTGCACTTGTCTCAAGTGCACCAACGTTTTATCGGTGCATTCTATTAGGTTGGTGCACTTGAGACAAGTGCACCCCCTGAAGAATGTTTTGAGAAAAGTGCTACCTCTAACGTATATCAAACAGCCATGCGAGCTTCACCACGATGTTCGAGTGGTTAGAACGTGCGAAGTAGTCGCGTTTCGAGTCGCCGTAGATGTTGCCCAAGCCGTAGTAGTAGCGGCCCTCGAGCAACAGACTGCCCGCATGCGGTATGCGCCACTCAACGCCCAAGCCCGCCGCAATGCCGTAGTCGAACTTGTTCTCTACAGCCATTGTGTCCTGCGCGCAAGTCTGGTTGGCGCGGTCTGTGGTGTTGCGGTCGGCGATGGTGAAGTTGGTCTTTGTCGACTCGTTGAGCATATAGCCGAACTGCGGACCAGCCTGGAAGAAGAACTGCAAGCCCTTGCGTTCCTTTCCCCACGCCAGGTGAGCGAACACCGGCAACTGTATGTAGTTGATGTCGCGCTGATACGCCTCAGCCACGCCCGTAGTAGGGTTGATCACGGGCTGCTCGTCGAGCGTCAGAATACTCTCCTTCCAACCGATACGCGCATAGTTCAGCTCGGCATACACAGAGCAGTAGGTCTTGAAGTATTTCTCGCAGGTGTACTTGAATGAGAGACCGGCGGTGAAGCCCGGGTGCTGCGTCTGCGTCACCTTCGGCACGAAGCTCACGCTGCTCATCACGAAACCGCCGTTGAAGCCGAGCGCAAGGTCGTTGCGGTAGTCGCCCACCTGCGCCTTTGCGCACACGGCTGCCGTCAACAGCAGAGCGAGGAGTGCTTTTCTTATTGTCTTTATCATTTGTTCTTTTTCTCTTTAAGCCTTTCTAAGCCGTTCTGTTTCTAAGCCTCTCTAAGCCTTTCTAAGCCTTTCTAAGCCATTCTGTTTCTAAGCCTCTTTAAGCCTTTCTAAGCCTCTTTAAGCCTTTCTAAGCCGAAGAAGAGCAGCCAAGCCCTCCCCGACGGGGAGGGTTGGGAGGGGCTTTAATACGTAATTGTTTCTATCGTGCGGCTCGGCTTGTAATGGAGCAGCACGAAGCAGTTGTTCTGCATACCGCCGTTCGTCACGCGCTTGAACTTCAGCGGAGTCTGCAGCGGCTTGTACGTATTCTGCTGCGGAGTGCCGTTGAACTGCTTGCCGTACTTGTTTATGCCGCGTATGAAGAACTGCGCCTGGTCGTAGCCCGTGAGGGCGAAGCGCGGCAGAGCCAAACGCATATCCGACTTGAACCACTGGCGATAGTGGCGCTCCAGACTTGCTGTAGCCGGCGCCGACTCGTTGTAGACGTATGCCGTCGGGATGTATGCCTCGTACTTGTAATAGTAGTCCTGGTATACGCGCTTGTACATCAGCCATTCGTTGTAGCCGTACATCGCAATCTGTATGTTCGGGTAAGAAGCACGCAGCGTGTTCAGCTTTGCAAGCGTAGAGTTAAGCTGCGGCGAACGACCCGTGTTCAGAATCACCACGTTGCGCTTCTTTGCGCTGAACGCCTTGGCGAACATCGGCTCCGACGACTTCAGGTTGGTTATGTTGTACGCAATGCCCTCAGCCTCAAGACGGCGGCGTAGGGCGGCTGTGAACACACCCTTGTCGCTTGTTGTGTCGTTGCAGTCGACAAACACCGGATGCGCATCCTTGAAGCGGTCCATGAACGCGTTCACAGACAGTTCGGCAGTGAGCACACGACTCTGATAAACCTGGAAGATATGGTCGTTGGTCTCCACGTCGCCACCGTTGATAGAGAATGGGATGACGAGGCGTATGCCGTTCTTGCGGCAGAAGTCGCCTATCGGCTTCACCTGCTTGGTGTAGAGCGGACCGAAGATAAGGTCGCATTTCTTGGCGTTGGCGTCGGCAAGCACCTGCGCCACGCTGGCATCCTTATGCAGGTTCCAAGCGAAGACGTTGGTGTTGATGCCCTGACTGCGCAGACTGTCGCACGCCATGAGCACGCCACGGTAGTATTCTATCATGCGCTGTCCGTCGCCGTCCACGTTGTGCAGCGGCAGCATCACGCCCACGTTCACCGTGTTAGCCGCACGCTGCTGTGTTGCAGAAGACTTAGGCGCTGTTGTTGCTGCAGTGGTCTGCACCTGCTTCGGGAACGGAATGAGCAGCTGCTCGCCCTTCTTCAGCACATAGTCGTTCTTCTGCATGTCGGGGTTTGCCTGCATCAGCTCGTCGATGGTGATGCCGAACTTCTGGGCGATGCCATATATCGTGTCTTTCTTCTTTACCTTATACAAGTCCTGCCACTTCGGCGTCTGCGCCGCCACCGACGATGCCAGCAGCATGGCGCAAAACAAGAAAAGAATTCTAATGCTACGTCTCATTTCTATCATTCTATTAAAATTAACATTGCAAAAGTACACAAAATATATTGTTTGCAAAAATCTTTGTTCATAAATAACGTTATAAATAGGTAGCAGCGTTTTGCTGTGTGCGAGATAATAACTAACTTTGCATTACAAGTAAACGAGTAGACAAGTAAACAAACAGACAAGTAAACGAGTAGATAATGAGATACATCAGAACACTTTTATTGTTGGTTCTCTGCACCACGCTGCAGGCATACGCCGACGAGGTGCCGACAATCGACCCGCAAGCTACGTTCACCACCGACGAAGGCGAGGAGACCGGCACGAGCTATTCCGGTTCGGCTCCGCTCACGGTGGTGTTCCACGCCAATGCCGAAAACGTAGGCATGTACACGCCCCACTACGAGTGGCGTTTCACCAAGGAGGGAGAGACACAGCCCTACCTCGTGCGCTACGAGGAAGAGACCGAGTACACCTTCACCGAGGCTGGTTCGCACCGCATCGTGCTCTACGCCACGTTCATCAACGGCACCGACACCGTAGCCTACACCAAGGACTACTGGCAGGACGCGCAGCCGATAACCATACAGATATCGGAGAGCAAGCTCGAGATGCCCAATGCCTTCTCGCCCAACGGCGACGGCATCAACGACATCTATCGCGCCAAGAACAACTACCAGAGCATCGTGGAGTTCGACGCCTACATCTTCAACCGATGGGGACAGAAACTCTACGAATGGCACGACCCTGCGGGCGGATGGGACGGCAAGTTCAACGGCAAGGATGTGAAGCAGGGCGTCTACTTCGTGCTCGTGAAGGCGAAGGGAGCCGACGGAAGAAAGTATAACATCAAGAAGGATGTGAACCTGCTGCGTGGCTATACCGAAAGCAATGGGGTGAATCCAACGGAATAACGTTATGGGAGAAAAGATAAACGTTTGGGGTGCACGCGTCCACAACCTGAAGAACATTGACGTGGAGATACCACGCGACTCGCTCACGGTAATCACAGGACTGAGCGGATCGGGCAAGTCGTCGCTTGCCTTCGACACTATTTATGCCGAAGGTCAGCGCCGATACATCGACACGTTCTCGGCATACGCACGCAACTTCCTTGGCGGTATGGAGCGACCCGATGTCGACAACATAACCGGTCTGAGTCCGGTTATATCCATCGAACAGAAGACAACAAACAAGAACCCACGCTCTACCGTGGGCACAACGACCGAGATATACGACTATCTGCGTCTGCTCTATGCTCGCGCCGGAACGGCTTACAGCTACGTTACGGGCGAGAAGATGGTGAAGTATACCGAGGAGCGCATCATCGAGATGATCAACTCCGACTATGCCGGCAAACGCATATACATACTCGCGGCGCTCGTAAGGCAGCGCAAGGGCCACTACCGCGAACTCTTCGAGACACTTCGTCGCAAGGGCTATCTCTACGTGCGCATCGACGGCGAGATTACGGAGATAAGAAGCGGCATGAAGACCGACCGCTACAAGAACCATAACATTGAGGTGGTGATAGACAAGATGCAGATGCGCGACGGCTTCGACGACCGCCTGCGCAAGACTGTCGCTACGGCAATGCGCGAGGGCGACGGACAGATTATGATTCTCGACAAGGACACGGGCGTGGCAAAGAATTTCTCCAAGCGACTGATGTGCCCTACGTCGGGCATCTCTTATCGCGACCCTGCACCAAACATGTTCTCGTTCAACTCGCCCGAAGGCGCCTGCAGCAAGTGCAAGGGCTTGGGCTATGTCAACGAGATTGACATGAAGAAGGTCATCCCCGACGACTCGCTGTCTATATACGAGGGCGCCATTGTTCCGCTGGGCAAGTATAAGAACCAGATGATATTCTGGCAGATTGGCGCCATTCTTGAAGCGGCTGAATGTACGCTGAAGACGCCGGTGAGCGAGATACCTGAGGACACGCTCAACGAGGTGTTGTACGGTTCGCTCGAAACGATACGCATCAGCAAGGACGTGGTGCGCACATCGAGCGACTACTTCTGCACGTTCGACGGCGTCATCAAGTATCTGCGCACCGTCATGGAGAACGACGACTCGCAGGCCGGACAGAAATGGGCTGACCAGTTCCTCGCTATGGCTGAGTGTCCTGAATGTCACGGCGCACGCCTTAACCGCGAAGCGCTGTCGTATCGCATCTGGGACAAGAACATTGCGGAGTTGTCTGCGATGGACATTCTGCAGCTAAAGCAGTGGATAGACGAGGCAGAAGTCCACCTCGACTCTCGTCAGAAGGTTATCGCTACGGAGATATTGAAGGAGATAAAGACACGCATCAACTTCCTGCTCGACGTGGGTCTCGACTATCTGTCGCTCTCACGCCAGTCGGCAACGCTTTCCGGCGGCGAGAGCCAGCGCATTCGCCTTGCCACTCAGATCGGTTCGCAGCTCGTCAATGTGCTCTACATCCTCGACGAGCCGAGCATCGGTCTGCATCAGCGCGACAACGACCGTCTTATCCACTCGCTGAAGGAGCTGCGCGACATGGGCAACACCGTGGTTGTGGTAGAACACGACCGCGACATGATGCTCAATGCCGATTATATCGTTGACATTGGTCCGAAGGCGGGCATCCGTGGTGGCGAGGTTGTGTTTCAGGGAACGCCCGCTCAGATGCTGAAGGAGCACACCATCACCGCCGACTACCTTAACGGAGTGCGTAAGATAGAGATACCTGCCAAGCGACGCGAGGGCAACGGCAAGAGTATTGTGATACGCGGTGCGAAGGGCAATAACCTGAAGAATGTTGACGTAGAGTTTCCGCTGGGCAAGCTCATCGTGGTGACGGGCGTGAGCGGATCGGGCAAGTCGACGCTTATCAACGAGACATTGCAGCCTATTCTCTCGCAGCACTTCTACCGCTCGCTGAAGAAACCGATGCCCTACGACAGTATCGAGGGCATAGATAATATAGACAAGGTGGTGAATGTAGACCAGTCGCCGATTGGTCGCACGCCGCGCTCCAATCCGGCTACATATACCGGCGTGTTCAACGACATACGCGCCATGTTCGTCAATCTGCCCGAGGCGAAGATACGCGGCTATAAGCCAGGGCGCTTCTCGTTCAACGTGAAGGGCGGACGCTGCGAGACATGCAAGGGCGGCGGCTACCGCACTATCGAGATGAACTTTCTGCCGGATGTGCTCGTGCCGTGCGAGGAGTGTCACGGCAAGCGCTACAATCGTGAGACGCTTGAGGTGCGCTACAAGGGAAAGAGCATTGCTGACGTACTCGATATGACGTTCAATCAGGCTGTAGAGTTCTTTGAAAACGTGCCTAACATTCTGCAGAAATTAAAAACCGTGAAGGAGGTGGGCTTGGGTTACATCAAGTTGGGTCAGCCTTCGACGACACTCTCGGGTGGCGAGTGTCAGCGTGTGAAGCTGTCTACCGAACTCAGCAAGCGCGACACTGGCAAGACGCTCTATATTCTTGACGAACCGACAACGGGTCTGCACTTCGAGGACATAAAGATTCTGATGGAGGTGATAGAGAAACTGGTCGACCGTGGCAACACGGTGATTATCATCGAGCATAACCTCGACGTGATAAAGCTCGCCGACTACATCATCGACATGGGACCTGAAGGTGGACGCGGTGGCGGACGCTTGCTCGCAAAGGGAACGCCGGAGGAAGTAGCTGAATGCAAAGAAAGCTACACGGCGAAGTTCCTGAAGCAAGAGTTAGAATGTAAATAATTAGAAGTTTATGAAAATAGAACTCAGTAATCTTGAGAAACACTTCGGCACGAACACTGCCGTAGACATTAAAAGTTTCACCATCAACAACGGTGATATTCTTGGTCTTGTGGGCAACAACGGTGCCGGCAAGACTACGCTTTTCCGCCTTATGCTCGACCTTCTGAAGGCAGACGAAGGTGTTGTTACTATGCATCCGTCTGCGGATGACGTTGAACTTGTTCCAAGCAGCCTCAAGCTCTCCCCCGACGGTGGAGTTGGAGGGGGCTCTCCTATCAATCCGGCGCTGAGCGAAGACTGGAAAGCGTATACCGGTGCGTACATCGACGATGGTTTCCTCATCGACTTCCTCACGGCGGAGGAATATTTCGACTTCATCGGTCGTGTGTCGGGCATGACGAAGGAGCAGATTGCGGAACGCCTTGTCTACTTCGAGCCTTTGATGGGCGGCGAGATACTCAACCAGAAGAAGTACATACGCGATTTCTCTGCGGGCAATCGCCACAAGGTGGGCATCATAGCGGCGTTGCTCAACCGTCCCGAATTGGTTATTCTCGACGAACCGTTCAACTTCCTCGACCCGCGCAGCCAGAATATGCTGAAGAAGATTCTTGTTGAATACAATAAGGAGACGGGTGCAACGGTTATCGTGTCGAGCCACAACCTGCAGCACACCACGGAGATATCTACACGCATCGCGCTGCTTGAGCACGGCGTGATAATAAAAGACCTCGACAACCACGATGCTGAGGCTGTTGTCGAGTTGCAGGATTATTTTAAGGTTTAGACCTTAGGAGTCTAATATATAAACCAGTACGTGAAAAAATCAGCCATATCTTCCAGGAATGGTGTAATGGGTTGGTGATGAGAGCAATAAAGGCTGGAAGATAACTCTAAAAAGTGGGTTATCTTCCAGCCATCTTCCATTATAATTGGTGTATCTTCCAGCGCCAGTAATAATGCCACAGCCTGAATATCGGCTCGCTCAGCGCCTCCGACGGATAGTATCTTAGCAGTCGCAGGTCGCGATGCAGTCGCAGCAGATTATGTCCAAGAGCGCCATGCTTGAAGCCGTTGCCGTCGTAGGTGTCGCGGCCCCAGACATGGCGTTCGTCGTGATGTCCGAAGTTGCCGCCGCATAGTATGTCGTTGAGCAGCATCTCTCCGCGCTTCTTGTCCATCGGCGCAATCATCTTCTCCTCTGGCAAGCCCAGCACCTCGTGCAGCACGTACATCATTGCGCCGGCGAAGTGCCATAAGCCGAGGCGCTTTAGAGAATTTTGAGTTTTGAGTTTTGAGTTTTGAATTGTCGGCTTTGCCGATTTTGAATTATTCAATTTTGAGTTTTGACTTTCCAATTCACAATTCTTCAACTCCTCATCGCGTAAGCGACAATTCAAAACTCCTAATTCAAAATCCAAAATTACATAGTAATAGTCTACTACTTGTCTCAGTCCCACACCCTCGTAGAAGTAATGGTGATAGAGATGGTAGAGCTGGTAGACGGCGTTGAAGTCGGCAGTAGGCGCAGCCACCTCGCCCGCCTCGTCGGGCAGTGCTATCATGTTGCGGCACTGTGTGTCGATGCTCTCGCGAAACCACTGCTGCAAGCGGCGGTTGTACGTGAAGTTTGCCATGAAGCCCGGCGTATAGTGCAGCTCTACGGATATGTCGTTTGTCGTGAGCGCAATGTGGTTGTAGCTCTCCTCGTCGATTTGTCCGTTCTCCTTAGCCAACGTCTGCGCCAGTTGTCTTATCTCTTCGCGTGAAGCATTCACCCACATATCCACATCACCCGGCGTGCGCGCCGCAGGGTTGGCGTACATAGCCGCGTTCGCCTGACCCTTCAGAATGCAGCAGTCGTAGCCCGCCGCCTTCACTTTATTATATACGCCGACCGTAGCCTCATTGAGCATAAGGTTCATGCGGCTTATATTCTGGCTCATCATGAACCAGTTCATAAGCAGACTCTGCTTGGGTGCTACCGCCTTCGGCAGTCGCGATATGCCCTCCATGATGATTCCTACCAGCGTTTGTTTCTTGGCGAAGGCGTAGAAGCGCTGCCAGTCGAAGCCGTTCAGCGCCGACCCGTCCAGAAACTCCTTTCCCTCGTACGTGCCCAGGGCGAATTGTATGAATTTATAATAAATCTTCTCTGTCATTATCTCTTTTAATACACGTTTTGCCGATTGGCAAAGTTAGTCAAAATCTTTCGATTTTCGGCTTGTTTCATCAGAATATTGATTCTTCCGTTTCTGACGTGAATAGTTCCAGAGCCTTCATGCCCATGATAGAGTTGCCCTTCGAGTTGAGTCTCGGACTCCACACCGCTATCGAGTAGCGCGATGGGTAGAGCGCTACGATGCCGCCGCCTACGCCACTCTTGCCAGGCAGCCCCACGAGGAAGGCGAAGTCGCCCGCCTCGTCGTAGAAGCCGCACGTCTGCATGATGGCGTTGATGCGCTTCACCCTCGAGATTGTCAGGTTCACGCCGGCATGCGAGAAAGGTTCGTTGCTGCGAGCGAACGCCATGAACGCATGCGAGAGGTCCTCGCAGCTCATCTCCAGCGAGCAGATAGTGCTGTAGAACTGCAGCACATCGTTAACGTCGTTGTGCAGATTGCCGTGATGCTTCAGCAGATAGGCGATGGAAGCGTTCAGATAGCTGCAGCTCAGCTCCGACTGCGCCACCTCCTCCGAGAAGTTGATGTCCTCGTTGCCGGCGATGGTGCGCACGAAGCGCAGGAAGAACTCCTTCGGGTTATCCAGATGCGAGAGAATAACGTCGGCAGTCACCAATGCGCCGGCGTTGATGAACGGATTGCGCGGCTTGCCATGCTCGTACTCCAGTTGTACAAGCGAGTTGAACGCCGACCCCGACGGCTCCTTTCCGATGCGCGTCCACAGATCCTTGCCTAAGATGCTCAGAGCGATGGCAAGCGAGAACACCTTTGCGATGCTCTGTATCGAGAACTTCACGTCCGAAGCCCCGATGCTGTATGTCCTGCCGTCAAGCATGTGCAGGCACAGTCCGAACTGGTCAGGGTCTACATTCGCCAGTGCCGGGATATAGTCAGCCTGCTTGCCCTCTTTAGCGTATATCTCAATCTCTTCTCTTATGTGTTCCAGTAAAGGTTGATAGTCGGTCGTTTTCATTCTTTGGTATCTTAAAAGTTAACGCTGCGAAAATACATGTTTTCTGATAAACGCGGCGCAGAATTAGTGTTATATAAACTTAAAAAGACTCTCCCGATAGGCTCAGGCTATTTGCCTGCTACCTATCGGGAGAGTCTTTATGTATATCAAAAAATGTGTCTATTGCTTACTCTGCTACAATATTAACGCTCTCTGCCGACTGTGGCTTGAAGCGCAGTGTGTAGGTGTAGCTGCCCCATGACGGGCAAACATAGTCGGAGAGGGTTTGGTCGCCACCGCAAGAGTTGTTGCCCAAGCCACGCTGCATATAGTCGAAGTGAGCGTAAACCTGCGAGTTGCGTGTCAAATCGTACCAGTGGAGCTTTTGTTTCCACATATTGTCGGTTCCTTTACACCATTGTGTCTCGTCATAGTGAGAGAGCGAGAACGAAGCACGTCCGCCCACCTTTACGCCGAGCTGCACGCCTACGGTCTTGTTAGTGAGAATCAACTCACGCAAGTCCTCGTGGTCGCCGAAAGTCTGCGGGTGAATCAACTCGTCAACCATGTCGTCTACCGTCGTGTTGAAGCGTCCGAGATAAGAACCCGTCTTGCGGTCGCTGTAGTTAGAACGAGGACCGCGGGCATAGAACTCAACATTCTCGAAGCCTGAAGCGAACTGCATACCTAAGCCGATGCGGGCGAGTGATTGACTTGGCGAGAATGTCACCTTCATGTCTACAGTGCCGTCAGGGTAGAATGTATAGTCGGCGGTGTAGCTGCAGCCAGTAGCCGAACCGCTGACAGACATTGTTGCGTTGCTGCCGCTCTTTCTGAGTGAGCCTTGTACGCTGATACTTGATGACTTGCTGTATGAAGAGCTAATCCAGCGGTCGTTATCAACATCGCGATAGCTGTTGAAGTCAGGACCTGCATTGATGAGGCTATTGCCGTCGTATGTCCATGAGGTCATCTTGCCGTTGCTGAAGCTGATAGAATACTTCTTGCCGTTTTCGTCTGTACCAGATACTGTGTTGCCGCTTACGCTCAACAAGCCACCTTTTGAAGTGTAGCTTGGCAGCACGGGGAATCCCATTGTGCCGTCTGTACCCTTAGCCGTGCCGTTAGAGGTGTCCTGCTTAGAAAGCGAGAACTGAGCGTCAGCGATGCTGTAGCCTTCTTCTGCCCATGATGTCCAGTCGGCAACATTCGCCTTTGTAGGCTTCTTTACGCGCAACTCTACGTTTACGAGATACTCTGCGTCGTCGGATACAGATGTCTCGATAGGCAGTGTTACGTTATCCGAAGAACCTGCGTCGATTGTGTTGAAGCTTTCGAGCTTGCCGTTCTCTACCAAGTATCCGTCCTTCATCACACGATAGCCGATTTCGAAGTTGTCAGACGAGATAGGCATGAACGCATACTTGTTTGCGATGTTTAACTTTACAGACTTCGCAGAAGCGTTGAAGTCGCTGAACTTCACATACTGGTATACCTTCTTCACCTCAGAGAGCTTGCCAGTCCATGTGCGGTCTGGTGTGACGATGCCGTTGTTGAGGAAGTTGCCCTGGAAGCCATAGTTAACACCGCCTGTTGAGTTGTAGTCGTAGCCAGAAACCCAATAGTTGAAGCCGTTCTCGCTCTTGCGTTCGCCCTTCACGAGTCGTGCAGGGTCGTAGAAACTCTGGTCAACCCAGTCCCAGATACAACCACCGATAATACCGGTGCTTTTCTCAATTACATCCCAGTATTCCTTCAAGTTACCTACAGCCTGACCCATAGCGTGAGCATACTCACAGATGAAGTAAGGCTTGCCGTTAGCACCGTTCGACTTGCTTGATGTAGCCTCAACAGTCGGGTACATGTTAGAGTGGAGGTCTGAATAGCTGACATTGTAGTCCTCGTTGCAGTAGAAGATAGGACGGCTGTCGTACTTCTTCATTTCTGTTTTTGCAGAAGAGAAATCGCTTGCAGCGCCACACTCGTTACCCAACGACCAGAAGAGAACGCTCGGGTGGTTGCGGTCGCGCTTCACCATGCGCACCTCACGGTCGGTGATGGCTGTTTGCCAACTGCTGTTGCTTGCCAAGTTCTGATTGTAGTGACATTCCACGTTTGCCTCGTTCACGCAATACATACCAAATGCATCCATCATGGCGTACATCTTTGGCTGGCGCGGATAGTGCGATGTGCGTATTGTGTTTACGTTAGCCTGCTTCATCATCTTGATGTCTTTGAGCATTGTCTCCATGTCGATAGCACGACCATATTCAGGGTGAGTGTCCTGAGTGTTCACGCCCTTAACGAAGATACGCTTGCCGTTTACGAGCAGTTGTGTACCGCTTATTGTTACAGTCTTGAAACCATACTTTGTAGAGAACGCCATCTCCTCAGCTCCGTTCTCGTTCTTCTGGCTTACTACAACCGTATAGAGATACGGGTCTTCAGCGCTCCACGGATGCAGACTGCTGAGGCTGTTGAGTGTAACGGTCTTTTCTGTTGTTGATGTGCCTGTGTATGTCTCTGTTTCGGTAGCAATCTCTTTGCCGTCGCGGTCGAGCAACGACACCTGCAGAGTCTTTGTTGCCGAAGTGTTGTTGCGGTTGTCTACAGTCAGCTTCACCGACATGCTGCCGCTTGTTGCATTGTCGTTGAGCGTTGATGAGATGTAGTGGTCAGACACGAACACCTTCGGAGTAGCCACGAGATATACGTCGCGGTGTATACCAGAGAGGTGCCACATATCCTGACCTTCGAGATACGAGCCGTCGCACCAGCGATATACACGTACCGAGAGCTGGTTGTCGCCAGTAGTTACGAAGCCGGTGATGTCGAACTCGGCGTCGGTGTTAGAGTCTTGCGAGTAGCCTACGTACTTGCCGTTCACCCATACCACGGCTGCGCTGTATACGCCGTCGAAGTGTATAAACACACGCTTGTCCTTCCATGTCTCAGGAATGTTGATGGTGCGGCGATAGAAGCCCGTTGCGTTGTTGTCGGTTACGCCATAATCTGACATGCCAGTGTTTGCATCTGGTGGGTTGTTCTTAAACGGATAACCTACGTTGGTATATACCGGCTTGCCGTAGTTAGCCATTTCCCAAGAGAGCGGCACGCGGATGTCGTCCCAGTTGCTGTCGTTATAGTCCTTTGCTTGGAATTCGCTTTCACCAGGAGATGCTGAAAACCAAGATGATGTACCTGCAACATACTTGAACTTCCAAGTTCCGTTGAGGTTGATGTATTCTGCCTTTGTTTCGTCAGGCTGCTGCCACGGCTCTGCGTAGTGCTTAGTGTCTGCCTTCATCTGCTCTACAGAAGCGTAAGGGATGAATGTAGCGTGCGCGTCCTCCTTATAGTCGCTCACCTTGCTCTGGTCCTTAATCCAGCTAACGCTGAACGAACCATGATTAGGAGAGGTTGTGCTGCCACCAGTGCCGCCACCAGAAGTGGTGCCACCGCCAGAAGTGGCGTCGGATTTGACGAAGCCAAAGGCTGTAGCTTCCGTTTTAGAAGTTGTCTTAGTGAGACCTGTGCCAGCGCTGTTTACTGCCAAGTAATAAACTTTTTTAATCAACGAATAGTCATGTGGTTTTATGTAGCAAGCCAGATAATATGTGTCGTTGCCAGCGCTTTCCAAGTTCCATTCCTGGTTTACGTTAGACTCTTTTCCATTATTATAATTGTATTCACTATCCCAGATAAGCGGAGCTGTACTATTAGCTCCTGCCATGTCTATGGCAAAGATAGATCCGAGGCTCTTGAAGTGGTACGGATAGTCAGAACTCTTGCTGTTTAATACATTCCATGTCTGAGTAGTAGTTCCTTTGACAAGTGTACTAACATTTATGGTTGCGTTTTGTGTTTGGCTTTCAACGCTAAGACACTTTGTAGCATCATTACCAAGGCAAATGTAGTAGTTGCTACCCGTGGTAGGAGTAACGAACTTTGTTTCTGTTACAGTGCCGCCACCAGTGGTTTCTTCTGTCACAAGGCTTACAGACTTGTATGTAGCCCATGAGCGTGTGTTGCCTTGCTTGCTACCATAGTGGATAGACGAAAGGCTGAGGATATTGCTGATTTTTGATGCATCGCAAATCTTGTTGCTGTTAAGATACAGACCGTTCGAGTTCAGCTCGATAGTTGTTTTGCCCGAAATGTTGGTGTGGTCTTCACGGTAACTTAATAATCCAGATCCGTCACTTTTTATATCACCGTTGAAGCAGTTCACCTGCAGAGTATTGCTGCTCTTAGTGTAGAAGATGTGGATTACGTAGATGCCAGAGCCTCCCCATCCATTTGCATCCTGCAAATCATTGCCGATAGAGAGCACGTTCTCGTTTGTTGTGTTGCTTTGGCAAGTGCTGAGGTCGAGCACAGCCTTGAAGGTCTGCTTCTGGAAGTCAATAGCATTCACATAATATTGGAACGACTCGCCGTTAGGCGTATAATCGCTCAGAAGGCTTGTCTCCGCTGCGAACGCCTGTGTCGCAGCGAGTACGAGCAGCGTTATTATCGCAGCAAAATGATGTTTTATATAAGTTTTCATAGGGTCGTATATTTTTATTTAACTATGAGTTTAATGCCGTTCATGATATATACGCCCGGAGCCAGACCTGCAGCAGTAGAGTTGCGGCGCACGAGCTGACCGTTGACGGTGTATATGTTTCCAACCTTAGGAGCCTCAGGCTTTACGAAAGTGCCGTCGATGCCCGTTGTGTTGTCGTCGATGCCCCATGTGAGCTGACGATCCGAACCGCTCAAGTCCTGGAAGTAGCAACGGAAACCATCAGCTGGCATAGCAGATGTCAGGTGATAAAGTTTGTTTCCATCACCAAACACATAGCATCTTGAAGGAAGCTCTGACGGAGAATAGAAACCAGTAAGTTTTATTGGCTCTTTTGTTACCGAATGAACTTTTCCACTACGATCCCATGTAGCAGTTTTAATTTGTGTGAAAGTGTATGTGTGGTCTGTGCTCACACGCTCAGGCTGAAAGAAGTATGGTGTGCCAGCCTTGATGTCTGCACGGTCAGAAAGATTCAAGTTGTTTCCAGTGGTGCTTGTAAATTCCAAAACTCTTGTACCTGCCCCCCATGCAGCAACAACCTGATCGGCTGGCAAGTCGAATGGCAGACAGATAGAATTCCATTCTTTAGCATAAAGCTCACGCTTCAGCTCTACATCAACATAATCGCCAGTGAATTTAGGCTGAACGTATTCTTTTGTTTCATCGAGTTTTACAACCTGCTTTACAATCCATTGACCAGAAGCGAATGATGCAGCTGGCTCCTCGTACGAAGTGGCAATTGCGTCATCAAGTATGTAGACAAAGGCAGTAGAGTAGGCGTCGCTATCCTGATAGCCCAATGTGTAAGTGCCGTCGGCAGACGGCTTCAATATCCATTTGACGTCTGTGCCGTTAAAGTTCTTACGACCGGCGTCTTTTGATGGAGTCTCTGTAGCGTCGGTTACCTCCATCGCAACCCGTCTGTTTGAAAGCACCGGCTTGCCATCTTTGCCCACCGAGAGGTATTGTCCCTGCGAGTTGAAGATATACACGGAAGTCAGCGCCAATGTGTATAACAAATTCATATTAATAAAGTTTTAATAGAAAAAATCAAATTAGAATGGTAAACACCAATAGGGTTCACCATAAAGTAGAAATAGGTCTAAACTTATTAATCATAAGATTTATACCCCATGTTGTCATCCATAATCTCAGAATCGTCTTCCCATGCTGAACTGCCAGAAGGGCGTTTCATGCTGCGAGGCTTTGTCGGATTGCCTTCTCCTGAACCGTCAGGATCGATTGTCGTTCCGCCATTTCCTCCGCCAGGGCTACCAGCCATCATCCCGTTGCTTGTCTCAAGCGTCAACACCTCGACAAAAGGTCGGTCGTACTTTTTTTTCTTCATAAATTATTGTTTTAGTTTATTTTTATTTGCATAACTTCAAACGTAAACCTGCGGTGCTTATTATTATTTTACTTCGCTTAGGCGCACACGCCGTGCGATGCCTTTTTGTCGTAAAAGCACCACATCAGTTTAACATTTGCTACAACTCTCTTTTGTTTATTTAATTATTTCGCTTGCAAAATTAGCCATTTATTCGTTTATATTTGTATAAACGACAGTTGTATTAAGTTTTTTTATATATTGTTTGAAGAAGTCAGAGAATTTAAAGAAGTTATAGAGTTTGAAGAATTTAAAGAAGTTATAGAGTTTGAAGAATTTAAAGAAGTTATAGAATTTAAAGCCAAATGTCCTATTGCAGAGTAATTATATTGCTGTCCGGTAAAACTAATAATATGGTCAAAGCCGAGCGCAGCCCGCATTAATTGAGTTTTGACACACTCACATCCAAACAAGAGTTACTTCAATATTGCTTTGTTGGTGCACTTCTTGCTCTGGCAAGCGGCAAAGCCGAGCGGAGACAAGTGC
>OQVR01000515.1_pt1 | contig 17261 bp, 13 predicted proteins | sample 1691521 | NCBI WGS metagenome assembly OQVR01 (sample SAMN03418256, study PRJEB22391) | human gut metagenome | biome: human-gut; feature: organic feature; material: feces | host: Homo sapiens | place: Tanzania | collected 2013-01
TTTGCTATGCCGTTGGGTCTTCTCATTTCCGGACCTTTGGCCGAGAAGTTTGGAGTTGAGAAATGGTTTGTGATTTGTGGAGTAGGTATCATAATAGTTGCCCTCACTGCATTTTTGCTACCCAGTTTGCGGAAAATTGATGATACGAAATAAGTAGTAAATTTATTCAAAACAACATGCGTTCAATATAATCAAGTCTTCATATAGGTAAAAAGTCCATTCAATACTGGTAGTTGTTTTTACTTCTATCTTTAGGACTATGTTATTTCAGAAAAGATAATTTGCTAAATGTAATAAATTTAAGTGAAGGAATGAGTGTGGAGGTGGTAGTATGGGAAATTAGTTGTTCTGGATATATCCGAATCCGGCAGACAGATAGGTGAGAAGTTATTTGCAGTTCTTAACGCTGATAAGAAAAAAGATTTGACAGAGTTTGTCCAAGAGTATGAGAAAATCTGCGTACCATGTTTCACTTCATATATCCGAGGGCACAATAACAGCCAACTGCTAACTGAGATTCAGGAGGGCAATCTGTATGTATGCCTGGAGCAAAGACTTGTACGGGTTCAAAATCAGGTTGTCGATCTGACGGCTAAAGAATTTGATATACTGGCATTGCTGATCCAAAATCCCAAGCGGGTATTCACCTATGAGATGATTATTGAGATTGTGTGGAATGAGGATTATTCCTACTACTCACGAAAAGCTGTCAACAACCACATCAGTAATATGCGGAAAAAGTTGAAAATCTCGCCGGATGTGCCGGATTACATTAAAAGTGTGACTGGCGTAGGATATAAATTTGATACTTAATGAGCAAAGCTGCAAGGTATGTTTTATCTTGTGGCTTTGTTCTTTTTTGTCCTAATTACACAAATACTATCTACTAATGCCAAAACTTGCGGTCATCTTGGTTGGAAATAGGATAAAACAGGTAAGGATATGGAATTTCCCCATATATAATGCCCTCAAAGAAAGGGGACCTGCTGTAAGTAAGCTTGCTTACTTCCTCCTTTCGGGGAGGGAGAATCTGGAATGCTATGGAAAGTACCTTACGGGCTCAGTCCGCGTCTTTATTCGAGAATTCAATTATTAGACCCTGCAATTCGTCAAAGAACTGCGGGGTTTTTTGGTTCGACAGAAAAATACAAATTCCGGCATATTCCAGTATGCTTTTACAATGCTCTGTTTTGGTGCGCGTCTGTGTTTTTGCAGGCGCGTTTTTTTGTACCCTGTTTTAGAAAATGCGAGTGTGACAGTCCCGGCTGCCGTTCCCCACCCTCTGATTTCGATTTTGCCTGTCAACTAAAAAATCGAAATTGGAGGAATTTACTATGAAGAAAATCAATCTTAAAGATTACTATCCCTATTATATACAGGATACTGTTGTTGAAGTGCCTGACGAAGTGGCGGATCTGCTTCGGGAATACAAACTGGCGGAGGCTTCCTATATTCTGCGTACATACCGGCATAAGGCATATTTTTCTCTGGACTACGATGCCAGTGTGGAACGTGATGCGCTGGTGATCGTCCTGACGCCGGCTGAAATTCTGGAACAAAAAGAGGAAAATGCCCGGCTATATCAGGCGCTTGCCTCTCTGCCTGAAAAACAGCGGAACCGGATTTACGCACACTTTTTTCTCGGTATGAGCAAGTCGGAAATTGCAAAAGCGGAAGGCACTCATAAGAGCAGAATCACCCGCTCTATCAATGCCGGTCTGCGGAGTCTGGAAAAATTTCTGAAAGAAATATCCTGACAGACGGCAACTTTGCCCCCGAAAATGAAATGTATAGTAGAGGGACATAATTCGGCGGGACAAGCCTGGCGGGTGTGGCGGCGCACATGCAGCCGCCCGCCCCAACTGAAAAACTGTCATAACTGCCACGCCCCTCGCTTGCTCCTTGACAACCGAATACACGCTGTTACAGGTACTTCATTCTGTGTTCCGAGCGGCAATGGGGCGGCGCGGTGACAGGCAGCCTAAGGAGGTGATGGATTCAGGCTGTCCGAGCGATAAACGCAACCCACGAAACCGGCTGTGGCAGGCCGGACGCGACGACGGCACAGATCATAATGGTACTTCCTCACGGCTCCCTAAAGACTTGGGGAGAGTTCCTGCGGCGTTTGCTTGCTTTGGCAAAGCGGCGGCGTATGCGGGGCTATGATGCGGCGACGCTATCCGCAGCCTGTAACAGTCCCGCCCTGTTTATTCAGGGCTTGCCGGGGGGCGTGGCAAATACGGCAGCTAATCGAAATCAGATACAATGGGCCGGGTCTGTGACTGTAAGAGCGCAGGCCCGACTTATTCATGTGGTTTTGATAATCAGAAATTTTCAGGAAGGAGTTGGTATCATGGAAAATATGACTGCTGCCGGAGGTACCGGCGCACTGGTTGACATCCGGGAAGTTTCCGTCAATAAGGAACTTTCCCGTGAGGAACGGATCACGGAATTTGTACGGCAGATCAAGGATCCCTACCGCTTTAAATGCGGACGTTTTACTGTACAGGCCAGCTTTGCAGCAGGAGGCGCCACCCTGGAGGAATGTATCAAAGGGATTCTGCGGTAGGCCAGATTTTTTTCAGGAAAGGGGCTGACTTTCCCGCAATGGCGTGGTAGAATAAGAATCGGAAAAGGAATTGAATACGGCACAGCCACACTTCTTGAATTGCGGGGATTTTTCTGCGCAAAGAAAGGAGTGTTTTTTTATGCAGGTTTACAAAGCAATCAAGTACATCCGTCTTTCTTATACCGATGACAAGACGACGGAAAGCGACAGCGTCGCCAACCAGCGGCGGCTGATCGATGATTACATTGCCCGGCACCCGGAGATTGAGGTCGTGGCAGAAAAGATTGACGACGGTTACAGCGGTGTCCTTTTTGACCGCCCGGCATTTCAGGAAATGATGCGTATGATTGAACAGGGCGAGGCCAACTGTGTAATTGTCAAGGATCTCTCCCGCCTGGGACGTGAATACATAGAGACCGGCCGCTATATGCGCCGGGTATTTCCGGCCTACGGTGTGCGCTTTATCGCCATCAACGATAACGTGGACACGGAAAACGATGCTGCCGATGACCTCACGGTTTCCGTGAAAAACATTATGAACGAGGCTTACTGCCGGGATATTTCCGTCAAGACCCGGAGCGCCCTGGAAGTGAAACGGCGCAGCGGCGATTTTGTAGGAGCCTTTACGATTTACGGCTATATAAAAGTCGGTGATAAGCATAAGAGCCTGGAAGTTGACGAATATGCCGCCAATGTGGTGCGGGATATTTTCAGAAAGCGTCTGGAGGGGTTCAGCGCTTCCCATATCGCAGACGAGCTGAACTGGATGGGCGTACTCTCCCCGCTGGCATATAAGCGGAACAATGGGATGCCACATGCAAAAGGCGGCTATACGGATCGCAAGGACTGTAAATGGTCCGCTACTACTATTATCCGTATCTTGCAGGATGAAACCTATACCGGAACGCTGGTTCAGGGAAAGCAGACCACGCCTCACTTCAAACTGAAAGAGCGTGAGGATAAGCCTTCCTCTGAATGGATCCGGGTAGAGGGCGCCCATGAAGCCATCATACAGAAGCATGATTTTGACCTGGTGCAGCGGCTCCGCAGGATTGACACCCGGACCTCCCCGAAGTCAGACAAAGTATATCTGTTCTCCGGCATTTTAATCTGTGGCTGCTGCGGCTGCCGCATGACCCGCAAGACCAACCGCTATAAGGATAAGGAATACCATTATTACTATTGCCCGACCGGGAAAAAGAACGGCTGCACATCCTCTGTCATGGTAAAGGAATCTGACCTGATCGAGTGCGTGCAGGACAGCTTAAAAGGCCATATTGAGAATGTCGCCTCCCTGGATGCTCTGCTGTCCAGTATCAGCCAGGAACGTATCAACCGGGAGCTGGCCCAGGAATACGCCGCGCAGATCAGGGTAAATGAAAAACGTGTGGCACAGACGGAAGGCTTCAAAGCCAAGCTCTATGAAAACCTGGTGAGCGGGATCCTTACCAAAGAAGAATTTCTTTCTTATAAGCGGAAATACAATGCGGATATTGAGCTGCTGCAGAAAGCAATCGCCGAGTGGAACGAAAAGCTGACGGACGTACTGGAGAACCGCAGCGAGCGGAACCGCTGGATCAACCATTTCATGCAATTCTCCACAATGGAGGATATTGACCGCAGGGCGGTCATGCAGCTTATCCGCAGCATACGGGTCATGGGCAAGGACGAGCTGCACATTGAATTTAACTATCAGGACGAATACCAGAAAGCGGTTTCCCTGGCGGAACAGATTGCCGCGCATAATGAAGAAAGGAAGGTGGGCTAAATGGCAAGAAAGAGCAGGAAACAGGCGGTGGTTTCCATGCCGGCCCCGTCCTTATATGTGCATGTGGCGCTGTATATCCGTCTTTCTGTGGAAGATAACAAGAAACGCGGCTGTTCCGTGGAGAACCAGAAGCTGGTGCTGAATGACTTCCTGGCGGACAAGCCGGATTTCGTTGTCTACGATACCTATATCGACAACGGGGCGACAGGCACGAATTTCCACCGCCCCGGTTTCCAGCAGATGCTTTCGGATATTGAGGCAGGTCATATTGACTGTGTGATCGTCAAGGATCTCTCCCGGTTAGGGCGTAATTCCATTGACACCGGCTACTACATTGAACAGTATTTTTATTCCCACAATGTCCGTTTTATCGCGGTGACGGACCAGTTTGATACGGCAGACCCCGGCAATCTCCACGGCGGCATTATGCTCCCGCTGAAGAATATGATAAACGAGGCATACGCTTTGGATATTGGCCGGAAGATCAAAGCCCAGGCACGGCAGGCCATGAAAGACGGCGATTACATCGGCGGGCGGGCGCCCTACGGCTACCGGAAAGACCCGGATAACTGCCATAAGCTACTGGTTGATGAAACTGCTGCCCCTGTGGTGAAGCAGATTTTTGAATGGGCACATGACAGGGTTTCGCTGAATCGGATTGTCCTTAACTTAAACGAGATGGGGATTCCGGCGCCTAGCCATTACAAAAAATCCACCGGTGAGATTACCAGCCCCGGCCTAATCGGGAGCGGTAAATGGCAGACCCGCACAGTGATGAAGATTCTGGAAAGCGAAGTCTATACCGGTGATTTAGTGCAGGGCAAGACAAAGATTGTAGACCACCAGCAGGTTAAAGCCGGCGAGGACAACCTGATTGTTGCGAAAGGCACCCATGAACCAATCATTAGCCGGGAACTTTTTACAGCGGTGCAGGAATACCGGAAACAGGTATGTGAGGAAAGCCGGGCGGTTTCCAAACAACCCTATACCCCGAATATTTTCAAAGGAAAGGTATTCTGTGCAGACTGCGGCAGGAGCCTTCACCGGCAGCGGGAGAAACGCAAAAAAGGCCCGGATGTTTACCATTTTCATTGCCTTACCAACAGCCGGGTACAGCAAAAAGGCTGTAAAGGCGTGAGGATGCCGGAAACGGAACTGATCGCTACGGTTACATCTATTCTGGAAAAAGAGCTGGCCGTTGCCCTTGGGATGTCCCTCCCTCTCTTTCAGTTGGAGGCAAGACAGAAACAGGAAAAAGATAAGCTGAAAGCTCAGATGTCAACCCAAAGGCAGGAAATCGAGAAAAAGCGTTTGCTGATCCAAGGACTGTATGAAAATTTTGTACAGGGCATTTTGACAGGCGAGGAATATTTTGAATTAAAAACAGGTTATGAACAATCCATCCATGAGCTGTCCGGTGGGATTGAAGCGCTCGAAAAATCTATGGATGTTCTGGACAGCCAGCTTATACGCTACCGGGAAATGGAAAAAGATGCCAAGTCGCTGGCACAGGACCATGTGCTGACGGCAGAGCTGATTGAACGGCTCATCGAGCGGATCGAGATCGACCATGAGCGGAATATCCATGTAATGTTCCGGTTCAAAAATGAATTTCAGGGAAAGGCGGTGGAACCATGCACAAAAAATATGTGATCGCCCTTTATATCCGTCTGTCCGTGGAGGACTTTAAGACTGAAAGTTTGAGTATTCCCAACCAAAAACTGATCCTCCGGGAAAAGGCCATGTCGCTGCCGGAATGGGATAACGGCGAAGTGCTGGAATTTGTTGATAACGGCCATACAGGTACGAATTTTGAGCGCCCTGCGGTACAGGAACTTTTGACGATGGTCCAGGCCGGGAAGATTGACTGCATTATCGTAAAAGACCTCTCCCGGTTTGGCCGTAACAGCATTGAAACCGGATATTTCATTGAGCGGGTATTTCCCCTCTACCACACCCGGTTTATCTCTGTCAGTGATGATTTTGACACCGCCAATTTCAAAGGCGATACCGGCGGGATTGACGTTGCCTTTAAGTACCTTATCAGCGAATGTTACAGCCGGGATATGTCCATGAAAACGAAAAGCGCCAAATATGCGAAAATGCGCCGGGGAGAATATCAGAGTGTTATCTGTCCTTATGGCTACCGCAAGAGCGCAGACGGGCGTATGGAGCCGGACGAGGACGCTGCAGGGATTGTCCGGCAGATATTTGAATGGGCGGCTGACGGAAATACAGCCGCCGAGATTACAAGAAAACTGTATGCCATGAACATCCCTACGCCTGGAGAATACCGGAAAAGTAAAGGCAAGGATCACTATAATGTTTCCCGGACGCATGGCGTCTGGAGCAGCTCAACAGTCCTTCGGATGCTGGAGGATCAGCGGTATATCGGTACCTATGTAATCGGGAAACGCAAGGTCAGGGAAATCGGCAGCCGGCGTGTCCAGCTAAAAGATGAAAGCGAGTGGTTCAAAATCCCAGACCACCACCCGGCAATCGTAAGCATGGAGCTGTTTGAGAAAGCCAATGCTTCGATCAGGCGTTTTTCCCTTCCGAATAAAAAGCGGCGTGACTACCTTCTCCGCGGGAAAGTATTCTGCGGCTGCTGCGACCATGCCATGTCACTTAGAAACGGGGCATGGTTTTACTGCCGTCATTCCGAGGTAGCAAAAGAACTTCCCTGTTATGGCGTAAAGGTCAAAATGTCGGAGTTGGAGCAGGTGGTCTTTGATACGACCCGTGCACAGATGGGGCCGGCATTGGGGATTGACAGCAGCAAGGACAAGCTGGATTTGCAGACGATCCAGCAGGCCGAGCATGAAGAAAAGCTGCACTCTATCCAGGACAGCAAACGGCAGCTTTATGAACAGTATGCGCTTGGAGAGATTGACCTGGAAACCTATCAGGAGCGCAAGGCGGTATATGATGCGGAGCTGGTGCAGGCAAAAAATGTCCATGCTGCTATTACCGCACAGACCAAACAGATACAGAGTGATTATGAGGCAAAGCTGAAACAGCGGGAAATTGTCCGGGAAGTAGGCAGCGCCGACACCCTGACACAAGCCCTGATTGACAGGCTTATTAGTAAGGTTTATATTTTTCCGGGGAATCGGATTGAGATTGAATATGTGACGCAGGATTTCTTGGGAATAGACGAATCGGGAAAGGAGGCATGAGTGCCGTATGAAAGAGCTGCGGGTGGCTATATGGCTGCCCGGAAAGCCTCAAAAAAAGTTATAAATTTTTTTGTCGTGGGCTTGACATACGGGTGACGAAGATAATGTGGGGTTGAATTTTTGTTGATTCCACATGACTTCTTTACCGAATTAAAGATATATTCAATTCCATGAATACTTATTTGATTTCCAAAACGATTAACAAAAATTTTATCGGTATTATTCTTTTGTTCGCTCCTGATTTTTAACCAGTTCATAAGGTTGTCCCATGTATCAGTGCACGAAATAAATATAAATCGTTGCTTTCGTCCTTTCCCATGTATAAGGATGGTTTGTTCGCTGAGGATAACGTCATCAAGTGATATGTTTGATGCTTCTTCAATTCTTATGCCGGAACTTATAAGCAAGTCAATTAATGCAAGATCTCTGCAGGCTTTCCAGTATGTAAATTTTGATGTGTTCCTATTTATATTGTTTGATAAATATTTTATGAGTTTTGATGATTCGTCTATAGATAGCGTTTTGGGCAATTTACGCTCCTTTTTTAGTTTGAATGTATAGTTCTGATAGTAGTTTTGTTCGACATATCCGTTTTGATATATAAATTGTAAAAACATCTTTATAACAACGAGTTTGCGTGTGATGGTACTTTCTTGCAGGTGTCTCTCGTCAAATAAATGTACAACATAATTTAGTATAATGTTGTTATGTAATCCGTTAATTGATAAGAAGTTGCAAAAATCCATAAGATCAGAGTTGTAAGCGATGATTGTTTTGTCAGAAAGATTCTTGGTCGTTTTTATTACATTCAAAAAAATGCTTGATAATTGATAAAAATTGTTCATTTATACACCTCATATTAAGATAATGTATTGAATATTTTACCAAAATGTGATATAATAATTCAACAATCAACTTACAATAATACTTAATTATTGTAAGTTGAGGCGTTTATGTTGATATAAAGATAGTTCGTAATAGAAATGAGAATGTCTAACTTATTTATTTGTTTGTTTGTGGGTTCCAACGATTAGTGGATAAAGCTATAGGTATTACTAGGACTGAAAGGCAACTGGGTTTATATTCAATAAGCATGATTCTAAGAGTATTTAAGATTACATAAAAGACAACAGCCGAAACGTATCTGTTTCAAGTGTTTCTTTTCAAAATAAATATTAAATAACCGAATACAGTGTTTGCTTTTTTGAAAAATATAATATGTTAAAGAAATGATTATTAAGGGTGAGAATATGAGAATTACCAACTTGGAAATAAAAAATTTTCGAGGAATCAACTCTTGCAATATAGAGTTTCCGTTTGAATCGAGAGTTTTATGTTTAATCGGTGCAGGCGATAGCACTAAATCAACAATACTCAAAGCAATTGAATGGGTTTTATGGCCCACTTGGAATCTTGTAGTTTGCGACAATGATTTTTACTTAGGAGATACCAAGAGTTCTATCGTTATTAGAGGTACATTTGCTGAAATTCCAGATGCTCTACTTACAGAAGATAAATTTGGGCTTTATTTACGTCGTAGTGGTATTGAGTTGAAATCGGGTATTGATGATGAACCTGTCGAAGATTCGCCTATATGTTTAACAATTGAATTGACTATTGATGCCTCACTAGAGCCCAAATGGGTAGTGGTTTGTAATAGAAAAGAACCAAAATCTATTTCTAACGCTGATAGAAGATTAATTCAAACAGGATTTGTGGGGGATAATTGTAGTAAGGATATGACGTGGGGCAAGCACTCTGTTCTTCAAAAATATGCGAATTCAAAAGACACCTTACATGAAGCATACACAACAGCATTAAGAGAAGCTATTAATAAAGCGAATTTATCTTCGCTTGATTCAGTATCTGAAACCATTGTTGGTGTAGGTAAACAATATGGTGTTGGTTTCAATGGAGAGTTAAAAAGCAAAATAATGATGCAAAATGGTTCTTTTTCATCTACAGTAGGCATATTTGAAGGAACCACGCCATTAAGTCAAAGAGGAAATGGAAGTCAAAAATTACTTTCTATAGGACTTAATATTCAATCCTTCTCAGGCAATGCTTTATTGTTAATTGATGAAATTGAAACGGGACTGGAGCCATACCGACTTAAAAGTTTAATAGCAGAATTAAGAGCAACACATGAAAATAGCGGTCAAGTCATCTTTACCACACATTCACCTGTAGCTGTAACCGAATGTACAATTAAAGAGCTTGTAATAATAAATTCTAAAGCTGGAAAAACTTCTTCACATTCATTATTCTCTGATGATAAAGAAAGCAATAACAATTTCCAAGCGGAAATAAGACGAAACGCAGAAGCTTTTTTGTCAAAAAGAATTATTGTTTGTGAAGGTAAAACAGAAATAGGTTTTGTGAGAGCTTTTGACAAGTTTTTGTATGCAACTCGGAATTACAGAATGGCGTATAAAGGCATAAGTATAGCAGACGGTGGTGGCAACAATATATTTAAGTGTGTGAATGTGTTGCTTAAATGTGGCTATGATATTTGCTTGCTTATGGATTCAGATTTATCTGATGAAGAATTTGAAAAGAAAGCATTACGAGATAAGGGAATATTTGTTTTTGATTGGGATGCCCCTAATGCTCTTGAAGAACAAGTGTTTTTTGATGTACCAATAGAGACCGCAGTAAAACTACTAAATTTAGCGAAAGAAAAAGCAAGTATAGCTTCAATATGCGACAAACTGAAAAATGAAGGTATCATATGCTCTGTTGATAGTGAGGAAGAAATATCGTTTTTAGAACTTGAACCTAATGCGCAAAAGAAAATTGGCACAGTTGCTAAACACAGCAAAAGTGAGTGGTTTAAACGCATTGACTTGGGAGAAAGCCTCGGTGATATAGTATTTGAACACTGGGATAAAATCGACAACAACAGTAAACTAAAGAAAACAGTTAATGAGTTATCAACATGGGTGATTAATAATGACTGAACAGGAGTGGAAAGAACTTACCAGAACTAATACAGCGGCTGTTATAGCACCGGCAGGCCATGGTAAAACGGAAATGCTTGCTGAAATAGTAGAACGCTCTTCCGGAAAAATACTTCTTCTTACGCATACAAACGCTGGTGTTGACGCGATAAAGAAAAGAATGAACAAAAAGAGTATACCTAGCAGTAGATACAATGTTGAAACTATCGCTTCCTTTTGCATAAAATGGTGTAACTCTTATTGTTCGACCAGCAATATTGATACGAGCTTATCTCCTCTTGTGAAAGAACAGGCCAATGCGTACTATGCTCAATTTTATTCTGGAGCAATAACATTGTTTTCTAAAAGCTGGATAGGCGTTGTACTTAAAGCCACATATTCACGAGTAATTGTGGACGAATATCAGGATTGTACATTGGAACAGCATAATATAATGCTTCAAATATGTAGGTGGTTACCCCTTATAGCTCTTGGTGACCCTATGCAGGGCATATTTTCATTTGTTGGTCCTCTTGTTGATTGGGATAATTTTGAATACCCAATTGTTGACATAAAGACATATCCATGGAGATGGGAAAAGACGAATCCGCAACTCGGAAGTTACCTGTCAGAATTGAGAGAAAGTTTACTTCCGTATTCAAACTGTTCTAAAAGTAACATTAAAATACCTACTAATCAAGATGTGTGTATTATTTCTCCCATCAATTTCAATATGTATAAGTTGTTACCTCAACTTAAAGACTATACATCAGTGATATATGTTACAAAATGGCCACAACGACAAATGGATATCTGTTCTCAAATGAGTGGAATATTTCAATATGACGAAAAACAAGAATGTCCAGAGTTATTTGAATATTCAAAACATTTTGATGGATTGAAGGGCTCTAAATTAGCACTTGTAGCATTACATTTTGTAAAAATCTGTTCTACTGGTGTTTCGGGAGAATTAAAAGCTTATATTGAAAGATTGAAAAAAGATGATCTTGATTTTTCGAGGATTCAAAAGCATACGGATATTGGTGCTATGATTCTCTCCGTTGCTACTACATCAGACTATAATTCTATCTATAATCTTATTTATAATTTTGGCGAAAAAACTGAATTCAAGATATATAGAAAAGAATTATTCTATGAAATGCTTCGCAGTATTAAATTTGCTATTGAGCATCGGTCAACTATTTTTGAAGGTGCAAACCATATTAGAAAAGATGTGCATCTTCAAAAACGATATTCACAATTCAAATTTTTATCATCAAGAACGGTGCTTTCAAAAGGATTGGAATTTGATTGCGTCATCATTGATACTACAGAGAAGTTATCTGTTAAAGAGTTCTATGTAGCGATGACAAGGGCAAAGAAGAGAATTTATATTATTTCTTCTACTGATGAAATTAGCTTTGAAGATAAATATTGTAAAAAATGATAAATTTTCATAGGGTTATATTCTGCTGTAGGCTTTTAGTAATGTTATATGATATTTGGGTATCAAACAGATGATAAATTTGCAGAAACTCTTAATGGCTTTCAAAATATAGTTTTAGTTTATCTCGATAATATTATCATAGATGAGAATAGTTTGTAGGGCATTTTCGTATGTGATGTTGTTGCTGACAATTGAACAGACTTCGAAATCTGAACCAAAGTGTGTTCTATTAGAAGTCTGTTTTTCTTTTTAAATTCCATAAAAGCAGGGATTTTTTGATGTGTTTATCATATATTTTTTTACTTGTTTCATTAGATTTTGATGTTTTTGTTGTTGAGGATTTGTATATAAAACTGTATGATTATGTGCGATTTTTATTCCATTACGTACTCCCCACTTATTAGGTGTCCAATATTTAATGTTGGATGAGGGCTCTCTGCATTAAAAAAGTTATCAGCTAAAAACTCATTATTATATAATACAATAAAAACAAATATATTTGATGAAGGAAAAAACAATAAATCAAATATGATTATATAAAAATTCAATATGGGGTATGATGTTGAATTGACATTTTAATGATAGATAAATGCCTAAAATACAGGAAATGAAAATCTATAAGCCCGAAGAAGATTAGTGAAAAGATTTGAACAAGAGGAGATGCAGATGTGCTTTTTTAGTAATATAATGAAAAGGAGAGCTGAAAAAATGAGATTGACATGGTTGAATAATGGATTTATATGTAAGGATTTATATGCTCCGTTTAAAATAGATAAAGATTCGGATTATATAAAAGATTTGAAAAATAAATATGATATAGTAATGAATCAAGCAAAAAAATCTGGAGCCGATGATGAAAGCCTGAGAATTATCATTGATTTTAGTGCAAGAATACTGAAATCGTTAGAGTTATATTACAAAGCAGATATTGCTGAGAGCAATAATATTATTCTTGAATTAGTAAAAGATATAGGAAACAATTCATTTGCTGTAAATTCGGTTAATAACAGTGAAGCTTTTCCTGGTGTTAAGAGTAACGAGTTGCAATTTTTCAGAAGTAGGTTGGGTTCTCCTAACAAGGCATTTAAAGCAAAAGATATGATTCATTTGCCTAATTCTATGAGGGCTAAATCAGGAAATTATAGATTTAGTATTCCTGGAAATCCCAGTATGTATTTAGCTAATTCATCGTATGGATGTTGGATTGAAACAGGATGTCCGGCCGAAATAGATTTTAATGTTTCACCGGTGTTATTGGAGGGAAATCAGAAGATATTTAACCTAGCTGTTTCATTAAGAGATTTCAGATGCTTGAATGAATTTGAAAAAGAGAGAGTACATTGCTGGCTGAAATTATATCTTCTTACTATCGCAACTTCTTATGTAGTTAAGGAGGATAACAGGACATTTAAGTCAGAGTATATTATCTCACAATCGTTAATGATGGCTTGTAAAAAATGGGGTACGATGGAATAGCTTATTACTCACGCAGAGTAGATGATGAAGTGTTTGCTTTATGTGCTATAAATTTAGCTTTGTTCGTTGATTATAACGGTGAATATTCAGATATGATCAAACATATGAAAATTGATGATGCTTTCAATTATTCCTTGTATAAGCAATTGGACCTTAGTTTGAAATACAAGAGATACGAACTAAGATCAACTTATACTGGATATATTACCAATATAGGAAGTTACGACCGGCAGTATCCATACAAAGAAACTGATTTTTATCATTTTGATGAGTTTTTATTTACAACATGGAGAGATAAGCCTCAAGGTAAAGGCAAGGACGAAAATCCCTGGGGTGTTGAAATTTAATATAAGTTGTTCATTAATTACACATCTTAACACACGAAATTGTGATGTTTTAAATAGTCTATTACTGTAGGTGCAAAAACGATTTTAGAAAAAATTGATGTGAGGGAAATTGAATAATGACAAAAGAGTTGAAGGATTTATTTGAAATGCAAGACAAAGTAACTCTTAAAGATCTCGCTAAAACAGGACTTACTTTCTGGAGATTTTCACAGTCAGAACCTGGAAGAAGTGTAGAGCCATATTTTGAACAATATATACCGGGCATTATTAGTACAGCGAAAAATAGTGAGAAAAAACTTTCTTTTGTTGACGAAGAGTATATCGGTAAATGCATAGTATATGGGGATATGCTCACAAGGTTAAATTTTGACTTGAATGATAGAAACTTTCAAACGATTGGAAATTGTGAAGTTAAAAGGGTTGGCTACTCCTTTGAAGAATATGAATGTGATAATTTGCTACCGGCAGAAAACTATTCGTTAGAGGATTTGGACACATTGAAGATGCTTATTCAAATGACAAAGAGCCATGTAGTTTTTGTTAGTATGTGTGCAAACGATACAAACAAAGGTAAATTGTGGCAAGTTTTAAAATCATATGGTTTCACTCATTCTTCAAATGTTATGAAACAGATACGCAGTAAATTAGATAGACAACCGAATTTTACACAAGAAGAGGCGTTAGAACTAATTAACAAATACATAAAAGAATACTTATAAGGGTGAATTATATGTAAAAATTAGCTCTAGTTTTCATTGAATCATTGGACAAAGCAAATTTGAGCAAAAAAAACAGTAGTTTGATTTTCGTTACCGAGACACAAAAAAGAAGAGTAATTTTGATACAATATCAAAGTTACTCTTCTTTGAATTTATCACACATCCCTTGCCGTCTAACCCCTTGATATATGGACATTTCTGACAACTTTCACACGATTAGTAACTAAAAGTTCTCGATAGTTATTTGTTCTATCGAGGACTTTATTTTTTATTGAATTACACATTGCATTTGTAATCGTGCGTAAGAAGCAGTAATCGTGTGAAAGATGGGGTAATCGTGCGGGAGTTAGAAACGATTATTTAAATGCATATTTCCTATGTCTATGAGTTATATAGTATTTCGTTAATATATGAGATTTAATATATTCATTAAGCTATCACATTAAAAATTTTAAAAATCAACTTTTCGAAAACAACTTAATAAATTATTTGTCGAAAAAAGTACTCATTTTTATTTATATCTATTGAAAAGATTTTTTCAATATGATATTATAAAATAGTTAAGATATAAGGGGGAGTATTTGTGAAATTTAAATTATTATCAATATTCTTAATTGTAATTGTTGTTGTACTTGCTTTAACATCTTGCGGAAAAAGCGATGTTGAAAAAGCAGGGGAACAAAGAATGGACTCGCTGAAGATAGGTCTTATACTGTCCGGTGATGATAATGATGCTTATTCAAAGCTTCATTATGATGGGTTAACCTCAGCTGTGGATAAAACAGGATTAAAAAAGGATAAACTTATTGTTAAAACAAAAGTTTCAGAGGAACAATGCTTTGAAACAGCTATTGCTCTTGTGGATGATGGTTGTACTTTAATTTTTGCTGCGGGGGACAAGTTTGAAGATTATATTGTTCAAGCAGCAACAGAAAAAACTGATGTTCAGTTTTGCTATGCCGATGGAAAGCAATCTAATACAAACGGATTAAAAAATTATCACAACTATGGTATTTCGACATTTGAATCAAGATATTTGATCGGAGTTATTGCCGGAATGAAACTTAATGAGATGATTAAGAATGGTGAGATAGCTGATTCACAGGCTAAAATCGGTTATGTCGGTTCGGTTGCCGGAAGCCAGTCGAGATCTGATTATACAGCTTTTTTCCTTGGTGTAAAATCTGTATGCAATGGTGTTACAATGGAGGTTCAATACTCCGGTCTTAGCAACAGTGCTAATCTTGAAAGAATTGCGGCAAATGCACTTATGGCAAACGGTTGTATTATGATTGCTCAGCAAGGCTATCTTAACGGTGCTGCGGAAACCTGTGAAAAGAATGGTAAATATTTTATTGGATGCGATTCAAGTGCAACGGATAAAGCTCCCAAGTTCTCGGTTACATCAACTCAGATTGATTGGATTCCTTGCTATAGTTATGCAATAGAAACATATATTAAAGACGGTCATCTTCCGACATCATGGTGCAATGGTATAAAGGATGATGCAGTTAGTTTTACCGAAATAAATACTGCGGCATTTTCTTCTGAAGAATCAGCTAAAGCGGCTGAGGAAAAAGCTGAACAGGTTAAGTCATCAATTAAAGAAGGTAAACTCCGCATTTTTGACACATCAAAGTGGACGGTTGATAATAATAAGGTTACTTCAACCGGTACAAGTGGTTTCCAAATGCTCTATAATGGAATGGAATATATAAAGGACGGATATTTTGCTGAGGGTGAAATTGTTTCATATCCACAATTCGATTTTGTTATAGATGGCATTAAAGAGCTTAATGCATAATTGGGGAGGAATAAATATGAGAAGAAGTCTTAAAAGAGTATTGTCAATTATATTAGCGTTGGTTCTTGTTGTTAGTGTTATTCCTATGAATGTATTTGCGGTTGTTGAGAAGGATAACACCATTAAAACAACAGATGAAACTGTTCTATCGGACGAGAGCCAAAAGTTGGATACTGCTTCAACAGAAGATGAAACTATAGAAGAATCGTATAAAACGGTCACTGATATTGAAGATTTTGAATATAAAGAAACTGCTGATGGCAATATTGAAATTACTGCGTATAAAGGTAATAACTATATTGTTGCAATTCCCAATACCATAAATGATAAAGCTGTTACAGTTATCGGAGCTAATGCTTTTAAAGATAATAAAAATGTAATAGAAATATTAATTCCTGAAGGAATTACAACTATTGGTGAGTCGGTATTCAACGGGTGTTCTGAACTTTACAGTGTATTGATAGCTGCAACGGTAACAAGTATTGCCGATAATGCTTTTACAGGGGCTGAAACAACAAAAATACTGTGCTATTTTGATACAGCGGCATATACTTTTGCGCAGGCAAAAGCAATGAAATACATTAGAATATATAAGAACACGGTCATAGAAGCTGGCGGCGAAAGCGGAACGCAAGCGAAATGGCATCTGAACCTTGTAACAGGCTTATTTGTACTTTATGGTACAGCTATGCCTGATTACTCATCTTCAAATGCTATGCCGTGGTATAAGCATATTGAAAAAATCAAGGCATTAAAAATAATAGACGGCATTACTAATATTGGCAATTATTCATTTTATAATTGTTCAAATATAGGTAACAGGTTAATTATCCCTGATTCTGTAACCACAATCGGAAGTTACGCATTTAATAATTGCAGTGGAATAACAGGTCTTGAGTTAGGAGAGGGAATAACGAGTATAGGAGACAATGCGTTTGACTATTGTAAAGGAATAAAAGGAGACTTGGTGATACCGAATACAGTAACGAGTCTTGGATCTAATGCATTCTATA
>OQVR01000516.1_pt1 | contig 17244 bp, 20 predicted proteins | sample 1691521 | NCBI WGS metagenome assembly OQVR01 (sample SAMN03418256, study PRJEB22391) | human gut metagenome | biome: human-gut; feature: organic feature; material: feces | host: Homo sapiens | place: Tanzania | collected 2013-01
GGCCGATATATGGTTCTTAGAAAAGATCCATTGGTTTTATTAGATGGAGCACATAACGTACATGGAATTAAGGCGTTGACACATTCTTTGAAGAATTTTAAAGGAAAGATTTATTTTTCTGTATTAAAAGAGAAGGATGCACCACACATGATTGAACTTCTACAAACCATTAGTAAAGATATTACATTGGTAGAAATTTCAAGTGCTCGTTTATATCCATTAGAAAAATTAGGGTATCCAATTATTACAGTGGATGAGTTGATTTCAAGGCTTAAAGATACAAAAGAAGACAGTTTATTATGTGGTTCTCTTTATTATGTAGGAGAAGTGTTAGAAAAGTGGGGCAATGTTTGACATGCCTCATTTTAGCGCTTACAATTATTCCATTGAACTGGAGCGATATTATGTTTACAATTGAGGAGTTTTTGCGTATATCCAATCAAATGAGAGATTATTATGCAAAAAAAATAAAAGATAGTTTTCAAGAATTTAATTTTTCACCAAATGAAATTTCTATTTTGATTATCTTAAAAAATAATTCAACAATTACAACGAGTACAGAATTAAAAGTTGTATTAGGCGTTTCAAAAACTTTGATTTCTAGAAGTGTTGATTCTTTGGAGAAAAAAGGGCTAATTCGTATTTGTATAGATGGAAAAGATACCCGAATACATCATTTACAACTAACAGATAGGTGTCAACCTGTTTTAAAAATTATTGATGAAGAGATTGGAAAAATTAATAAAACATTATTTTATGATGTGTCTGTAGAAGAAATGAAAAGTTTGAAGCAGACAATGAACAAATTACAAAAACGTGTTGAAGAAGGTAAATAGTTGTATGGCATATAACCACTAAACTTGTTACAATAATAGTAACAAGGGAGGTGTTCTTATGGACAACACAGTTTTGTATGATCTTTCTTATGGTATGTATGCCGTGGGTGTAAAAGATGGCATGCGCGAATGTGGTTGTATTGTGAATACTGTATTTCAAGTTTCAACGATAGGACCGCTCATTGCCTTGAGTATGAATAAGGATAATTATACTTGTTCATTGATTGAAAAAAGTAAGTGCTTTTCTTTATCAATCTTGCCTGAAACAATAGATTCACAAGTCATTACAGACTTAGGCTTTCAGACAGGAAAAGATAAAGATAAGTGGGCGAAGTTGAATCATCATTTGTTTAAGGAATTGCCAGTTGTAGATGATGCGTTAGGATACATGATGTGTGAAGTACAAAGTCAGATGGATGCAGGAACACACTTTGTATTCTTGGCCAAAGTCGTTGATGCCAAGAAAGGTGATTCTGGTAAACCAATGACCTATGCGTATTATCATAATGTCTTAAAACAAAGCGCACCGGCAAAAGCACCTACATACAGAAAAGAAGAAAAGTGGGTATGTAGTGTTTGTGGATATGTATATGATGGAGATGACTTTGAAAATGAACCAGATGATTATGTATGTCCAGTTTGTGGGGCTAAAAAAGAGATGTTTAAATTGCTGTAAAAAAGGTGGACCATTAACGGTTCACCTTTGGTTTTAACTGGATACATGTTTTCATTACTAAGTACAAAATAACAACTTGGAATGGTAATGAAATTAAGTTTTTGATTAATTTAGGACCTGCAATCACTAAGAATGGCGTTCCCCATAACATCGATGTAAATAATGTGTTTAAGAATAAACTAACAACAACATCGTATGTGATACGACATAAGATGACACGAATCCAAGTGATTTTTTCACAGTTATAGAAGTATGCTGAGAAAATACAAGCACTTGCCATAGTTGAAATCATAAAGATTGGATAATAAGCACCTACAGGCTTAACCATGTAATTGACTAAGTCTAAAAGTGGTGCAAGTACTAAGTTTGGAATGGGTCCATATAATAAGCAGCTAGCAGCTGTGGCAATAGAAGCAAAACCTAATTTTAGCTGGTTTGTGATTTGGATAGATCCAAACAAGTTCAGAATTACGTTTAGGGCAAAAAATAAAGCGACCCCGACAATGACACGCACATTTTTTAAGGAACGTGCATTTTCTTTTAACATTACAAAGTATTGATTCATATATAAAAAGACCTCCTTTTTTCCATATTGCGATACAAAAAAAGAAAGTCTTTAATTTTTTCGATCACAACAGCGGGATGCAAAATATGTACCGCAAGAATAACTTTTCGTTCCTTAACCAACTCCCCGTGTTAAAGACACTTAACGCACATATTTTTACTCTGTATGCAGTTGAATTATATGTATTAAAAAGAGATCCGTCAACAGATCTCTTAAATTGTTATTCAATTGTAGCTTTGTCTAATGCTTTAACGAAGTCATACAATGGAGCTGTATCTAAGTTTTTAATCTTTTTGTTGTATAGATCGTAGTAACTTAAACCATTGATTGCTACATATGGACATAATGCAGAAATCTTTTCGTAAGCTTCTTTATAAGCAGCAGTACTAGCAGCTTGATCCGTTGTATGTAATGCAGTATCTAATAATGCATCTAAATCAGCATCTGATATACGAGCTGAGTTATCTGTTTGACCAGTTTGGCATAATAGGTTGATACCAGTGTCATCACCTGAACCAAATTGCCATCCCATGTAAGATACTTCCCATTCATTAACAGTATCATCACCTTGAACAGTCGCAAGCATTGTGTTGAATTCACTTAAGTTTGTCTTGAAATCAACGCCTAATTCATCGCCCCAAGCTTTTTCTAGCATTGGAAGCATAGTATCTAATTGGTCTTTACCTTTTGTAGAAACCAAACGAACAGTTAATTTTTGTCCATCTTTTTCACGGATTCCATCAGCACCACGAACCCAACCAGCTTCATCTAATACTTGGTTCGCTTTATCCATGTCAAATGCATATGTATTTAATCCATCGATTGTTTCTTCATTACGAACAACTGCACCACAGTTTACTGATGCTGGACTCCAGTATGCAGCTGGTACATATCCACCTTTAACTTTTTTAACTTCGTCACTTGCTTTTTTATCCCATCCGAAGTATGAATCACAGAATCCTTGACGATCTGTCGCATACATCAATGCTTGACGTACTGCTTTGTCAGCTGTAGCTCCATTGTTAGCGTTCATAGCTACGAAACCAACAGCACTACGACTGTAGTAGTTGAATGCCATGTTTTTATCTTGACTAGCTTCACTTACTTTATTTGTTTCAATTACATCTGGAATTAAATCAACTGTTCCTTTTTTCAATTCAGAAACTTCTGTAGTTACATCTGTTTTCTTAATAACGATTTGATCTACTTGGTATTGTCCCTTTTCAGGTTTGAATTCTTCATTACGAACAAATGAAGCTCCACTTGCTTTATCATAGCTCTTTATTTGGTAAGCACCAGAACCACATGATTCTTCTTGGTTCTTTTCAACAACTTTTACTTTACCTTGTTTGTATTTTGAGTAGTGATCTGCACTAGTGATTCCCATTCCACCAAATTTTGTGATTGCATCGATTTGAGGTGATACTAAGTGGAATACTACTGTGTAATCATCTGGAGTTTCAATACCAGTTAATTCTTTAGCAGCTCCGCTATTATATTCTTTATATCCTACTAGGTTTTCCAATCCACCACCATTAGGACCAGCATAGCTTGGATCAGCTAATGTTGCGAATGTAAATTTAACGTCTTTTGAAGTTACTTCAGTACCATCACTGAATTTGTGTCCTTTTTCCAATTTGTAAGTTAATGTTAAACCATCTTCACTTACTTCCGGTAAATCTTCAGCCAATTCTGGTACCAATTCGTTATCCGCATTGTACTTTAACATTGATTCGTAGCATAAGTTTACTACATATTGGTCATAAGCACTTGATGCATATTGAGGTGTAAACTGACCAGTCAAACTTTGGTTTACAGATACAGTTAATGTTTTTGCGTCACTGCTAGATCCGCCTGAACATGCTACTAAAGTAGAAGCCATTGCTACAGATGCTAAACCAGCAACAATTCTTTGTTTATTCATTTCTCTTTCCTCCTATAGTCTGCTCACTATGTGTGTGATGAAATTATACTATGTTAGAAACACGTTTTCAAGAGTTTAAGAAAGAAATTTACATACATTTTTACATTAATGTATATTTTTCATAGACACAACACACCATTTTGTCTTTATATCAAGTATTTTCATTGTATTCGTTTACACTCAAGTTTTCGTGCTTTTATTACATACATCTGTTTATAAATTATAGATTTTTATGTAAATTATGAAAATCAGCTTTAATTTCTTATACATATTTTGTTTATATATTTAAATAAAATCAACACTACATCATTCATAGCACAAAAAGAAACTACTCTAATTCTTGAAAATGGTTTACTTTACAATTTCACATAATTCATTTCAATTTCACAACATTTACCAAAGTTATAAGAAAATCATGACAACATGGAATGATATTCTATAAGTGCCTTAAAGATAAGGCAATGAATATAGAAATAAACCAATATTCATATCTCTCTCCTAAAAATAATAATAAACAAAAAGAAGCCATTCTAGACGCCAACACTAGAATGGTTTTCTTGTTCTATGCTAAAATAATCAAGAAAGAAGTGAAGTTATGAATAAAGCATTATCACATTTACATACAATCAATAAACACAAAGTAAAAGTTACATACTTATGTTTTCGCTGTCATTTATACAAACAAGGATTACTCCATGACTTAAGCAAATATTCCTATATCGAATTAAAAACAGGTTTTCATTACTACCAAGGATTCCGCTCTCCTATTGATGCTGAAAAAGAAGAGAAAGGCTATTCTTTAGGATGGCTTCATCATAAAGGAAGAAACAAACATCATTGGGAATATTGGCTTGATTTTGGCGTAGATGGTATTTATGCATGTAAAATGCCTACAAACTATGTCATTGAAATGTTTTGTGATCGAGTTGCTGCAAGTATGATCTATCAAAAAGAAAAATACACCGATTCTAGCGCCCTTGAATATTATGAAAATGGACGAGGTAAAATTCTGATTCATCCCGAAACAGACGCCCTCATCCATCATTTATTAAAATATTTATCTGAACATGGTTTAGATCAAACCGTTCATTATATTGTTACAGAAATCAAAGAATAATTATTCTACAGTTACACTTTTCGCAAGGTTACGAGGTTTATCAACATCGCAGTCTTTTTCTTTTGCGACATAATATGCAAGTTCTTGCAACAAGACAGTTGCTGGAATACAGCTTAATAACGGATCCACATCTGGAATGCGAATTACATACTCAAAGCCATCTGCATTCTGATTTTTTGAAGTGATCAAAATAACTTTTGCCCCACGAGCCACTGTTTCTAAAATATTTGAAATTGTCTTTTGTGCAACACTAGGCTGCGTAGCTAAGGCAATCACTACCGTATCCTTTTCAATCAACGCGATAGGACCATGCTTTAACTCTCCAGCCATATAGGCATCGGCATGCACATAAGAAACTTCTTTTAGTTTTAATGCTCCTTCTAAAACACTTAAATAATCCAATTGTCTACCAATAAAGTAAGCATCTTTTTGATTTGTAAGTAGTTTTGCAAATTCAGCCATCTTATCTTCTTGTTGAAGCATTTCTTCTACCACTTCCGGCATTTGTTTCAACTGATCAATCATATGATTTTGGCTTTCTACAACCCCATTACATAATGAAGCTAATTTTAAACATAGACATGCCAATAATACAAGTTGTGTTGTATACGCCTTCGTACTTGCGACCGCAATTTCTGGTCCCGCACAAGTATATAATACAAAGTCAGATAAACGAGCTAAACTAGAACCTAACACATTTGTCACAGATAGTGTTTGTGCTTTATTTTCTTTTGAAAGTTTTAACGCTGCCAGAGTATCCGCTGTTTCTCCAGATTGTGAAACAAAGATACATAAAGTATTTTCATCAATTCGATAATTTCCATATCTAAACTCACTTGCACTAATACAGTAAATTGGTTGATTAATCCATGTACGCAATAAATATTGAGCATATAAACTAGCATGATATGCTGTTCCGCATGCAACAAAGTAGATTTGATTGATTTTTGAAGCATCTAAGCCCGATAATTCAGGCATTGCCAAATTATTTTCAATATGAGCTCTTAGTGTTTCTTTGATCACATATGGCTGTTCATGCATTTCCTTCTGCATAAAAGTATCATATCCGCCTTTTTGAGCTGCACACGCATCATATGAAATGTGTGTCCATTTCATAGATACTTTGTCTCCGAAGAAATCATACAATTCAATACTTCCTGGTTTCAAAACAGCCATTTGATTATCTTCTAAAGCACAAATATCCTTTGTATAATCTAATACAGCTGGAATATCGCTTGCACAAAAAGCAGCCGTATCCGTTTTTCCGACAATCATTGGACTTTCTTTTTTTGCGACAAATACGCAGTCTGGATAATCTGTACAAACTACACATAGCGCGAAACTTCCTTGAAGATACTGTACACATTTCTTTAAGGCATACATCATATCGCCTTGATAGTAATAATCTAGCATATGAACAATAACTTCACTATCTGTCTGTGATTGAAACTTATATCCTTGTTCTAATAAACATTCTTTAATGGATGCATAATTTTCGATAATTCCATTATGTACAATTGAAATTGTCTCACTCTCATTTGTATGTGGATGAGAATTCATATTACTTGGAACACCATGTGTTGCCCAACGTGTATGTCCAATTCCTGTATGTTCAGGATGTTCTTTTTCGGATAAAATCTCTTCTAAATTCGTTAAACGTCCTTTTGCCTTATACGTTTCTAAATGATGACTTGAAACTAATGTCACTCCAGCAGAGTCGTATCCACGATACTCTAGTTTTTCTAAACCCTGCAATAAAAATGGTAAAGCATTCTCTTTACCTGCGTAAGCTGTGATTCCACACATTATAAAAAATCCTCCTATATATTATTTCATGGAGGATACCAAATGGCTTTGTTCAATGTTCACACATTGGTTTTGTCCATCGTTAAAGGTTGTATCAACCTCCAGACTACCCGCCGAATCTTTCGATAAGTCTGGTCCTCGTCAACTAGTTTCTAGTCCTGGCGCTATTTTTTTACTTCAACTCCATGAATAATGAATATTATACAAAAATTGATACATTTGTCAAAAAAAAGAAGACTTACTCTTCTTCAACTAGATTCAATAATTCTAGTACTCGATTTAAGTCTTCTTTATTTTCATAATGAATAGAAATTGAATTTTTACTGATAGATACTGACGTTTGAAAGAATTCTTGTAGCTTTTCTTTAGCTGCCTTCACATAAATATCTTCCTTTGGTTTTTCTACCGGATTTTTATTATTTGTATCCTTTACAATCTGTTCCACTTTACGAACGGACAATCCTTGATCAATGGCTTGTTTAGCTACTTTACGCATGCTAGATTCTGTTTTAAGACCTAACAAAGCACGAACATGCCCCATACTTAATTGTTTATTTACAACATATTCCTGTACATCTTCAGGAAGTTTTAATAAACGCAATAAGTTTGTGATATGTTCACGTGATTTTCCTACACGATGAGCCAATTGTTCTTGTGTATATCCTAAACGCTGAATCAATTTTTCATAGGCTTTTGCCTCTTCAATAACATTTAAATCTTCACGCTGAATATTTTCTAACAACGCAATTTCCATCATTTCCTGATCATCAAAATCAACAATGATAGCCGGAATATCCTCTAATCCAGCAAGTTTTGAAGCTCTAAGTCTTCTTTCACCGGCAATTAAATCATATCCCTGAATACTTTTTTTAACTAGAATAGGCGTAAATACACCATGTTGTTTAATGGATGAACTTAATTCTTTTAATGCTTCATAGTATAATTTTTTAGTGTCTTCATCGATATCGTTTACTTCGTTAATTAGATTTACTATTTGATTCCATTTTAATTTTTTTAATTCCTTAAAACTTTTGATCTGGATTTAATACACCATCTATTTCAGTAACATCTTGTATATTATCTTTGCTTCGATTAATACCAAAGAATGATAGAATATACTCAATTAGTTTAGCAGAGGATTTAAATCCAGTCATATATACAATCAATTCGGAACCAGTAAGACTTAGAATAAGAGGAGGTAATAGAATTAAACGAGGAGATATTTTAACAATCAAAGGATTAATAGATATACAGACTATAGTAATTATAATAGTAGAAGATATAATAGAAATCAACATTTCTAATTTATTGAGTTTATTAATATTTTTTACAAAAGATATAGATTCATGTGTAATAGAACCTATCAAAGAAATAAAAAAAATAATAGTTATCTCAATTATAGATATATCTAGAGAGGAAATTATTTCACTAAATTCATGATTCATTGTTTAATCATCCCCCCTGTGATATAATGTAATTTTGAGACTTACATCTTTGAATTACGATGAATAGGAGGACAAGTTGGTTCGTTAGATGCATAACTACCAGGTGCAGAATTGTATTTACTGTTAATAAATTTATTACCAAACTGAAGTGCAACACCACCACCACCAGTATATCCAGCGAAAATATCATATCCATTCCAATTAATATTATTGACCAAAAGATATAAAGAACCAACAGCAAATAAAAGGTATCCTCCAAATGCTATCAGTCGTGTTAAAGATAGTACATTATCTTCATAGAATAACTCGGTAAGCATTACTTTTAACTTTTCTAACATAATATTATCAACTCCTTTTTAAAATCTTACTTTGATGTTTAAGATAAAACTAGAGGTGGGGTAATACAAAAAATAAAATAAATAAATATATATATATATATGAAATCATTAGGTAGAACTATAAAGATCTACCTAATGATTAGTTTTCAATTTGATTATTGAAAATATTAATTTGAATTATTTATAATTACTCTTTAGTAATTTTTGTACTTGAATCTATAATTTGAAATTGATATTTGACTATTATATAATTACTTTTTAGTAATTTTGCACTTGAATGCTTTAATTGAATTTAATAAATCATATAACTATATAGTAAATAGATTTATTATTTAGGAATTGAGAAATATAACCAACAAATCTATTAATTTATTGATTATGGTTGATATTATATTGTCGATAATAGCTTGAATAATACGAAATAATATTTTAGCCATAATTGAAAACCTCCTTTCCTTTATATTCAAATATATAGTATATAGTATATATTTATAAAAAGAAAGATTTACAAAATCCCCATAGTCCATATGGACTATGGGGGAGGTTTTTGTTTTTATTTATCGAATATTATTTTTGGAGTCTTCTTCTATTAATTTATACATATCGAATGAAGATATATCAGGAACATTTGCTCTAGGTTCAGTATCTGTAACAACATTATATGTTCCCCATAGTTTATTTAAGCCAGGAGACCATTTATTAGATTGATCATCTGTAGTTGGTACATACAGATTACAATAAAAATATCTATTAAACTCTAAGAATTCTGGTAAAGTCTCTATGATGCACTTAAAATATACACTCATATCAAATTTAATAGTATAATTATAGTAATACCATAAACTCATTACTTCTTTATTATCTGCTTGCTCTGGATAAGCAAATGGTGTTTTTGGGTTACCACAATTAATAGTTGTATGTTCAGTTTCATTAGAGAGTGGATCAGATTTAAAAGAATCTACATTTGCCATTATGAAGAAATATCCTAAATTCCATTCTTTATCAAAATTAACATCTCTAAAGTGAACAGTACAGAATAGGTCACCATTAGTAATTATTTGTATTTGATTATGACCTAAGTCTAATATTAATCCAACTGTCTGTGGTTGAATTGGAACTGTAGGAGTTAATACATTTTCCATATTATAAGTCTTTGTTACATTATCGACTGTAGAATGAACTTTATATTCATCTCTCTTAGTATGGTCTAATTCAATATAGAAAGATTTATAACTTATATCATTTATTCTATCGCATATCCCAACAATTAAAGGAATACCAACTTTAGAAAAATGACCAGTAATAGAGTCTATTACTAATTCACAATTCTTTGTATTAACCTCAAGATATATCTTCTGGTCTATTGGTATAGGATAGTTAATAGTAGCCATCTCTATTTGGTCATTAAACTTCCAAGGAGAATTCATAATAAATGTTTTATCATCAGTAAATTGCAAATCAGGTCTAGTATAAATAAGATATGGATCTCTTTCATGTGAATCATCTACTGGAGCAAAATCATTAGTAAGACCAATAGTACAATCCATTTCTCTATACATCCCAGGATTTTCATATTTCGTTCCAAAGAATGCTTTACAGAAGATATCTTGATTAGATGGTAATTTATCATAATAATATTGATATAATGACCAATAATCATTTGGTTTGTGTTTCATCTGTATTCTTCCATAATTTACAGATCCAGAAACATTTTCTCCATCTAATAAATTTACTATACAAAAGAAAATACTATCTTGCTCAGTTGTTAAATTAAATTCTTTTGGTTGAAATGAATATACTCTAATTCCATTGCTATAAATGGTAATAGTATTAGAATTCATATCAACTCCTACTCCTATTACCATTTTTAAATCTGGAACTGGTCCAGTTAATTTTCCTTCATATCTAGTTATTCTAGTATCAGCATTTCTTTGATATCTTTCTATATATTGAAAATCTAATGGATGAGTATAATCCTTTTCATCTAAATATATATAAGGATTACAGTAATATATACTACCCAAACAAAAATCTGATACCATAAAACCATCAGATGGTTCTTTATGAATTCCTACATAAAATGGTAAATGACGTAAACCTACATTAGTAGGATGATATGTTACTGTAAATTCCATATATGATTTAGAATATTTTGGAATAGGTTTACTAGAAAGAATCATAAATCTCTTTTTGCAACTAAATTTCTCTCCACTAACAATACCATTATCTTGATCACTATTTCCATCATATGCTATTGGAAGAATTCTATGTCCTCTCAATTCGAATACCTCCTTCAATATTATAATTTTTATTAAATTGTCGATGAAATAACCTAAGAGACAAAATTATGCCCTATACTCAATTAAGAGTATAGGGAATTTTATGTAAATTATTTAAAAATCATTAAAAAATCCTCCTTTCAGTTATATACTATAATAGTGATTATAACAGAAAGGAGGGGAGTTTGATTATGAACAAGAAAATACTTGTAAAATTTGCAATCAAATATTTTCTAAACGAGATCAAGAAAGAAATTATTGAAAAAATAGTCTCGTTCATAATCAATCAAGGACTAGAATTATTGGAAGAAGCAAAACAAATATTCCAATAAATTCTAAGTTAAAAAAATCTAATAGCACATTATTTGAGTGCTCAAATCAAAATAATATAACTATTATTATATAGTTATGAGTCTAATAATTTATGATTACAAATATAAATTTGTAACGATCAATCTAGAAACACACTAGTTTATAATAGTGGTTGTTTGTAATATATCAATTCAAAATTAATTTAAAAGTTCAATGAAAATACACTAGTTTATAATAGTGTATATATAATCAATGCAAAAATATTCAAATTTGAATATAATATCACTAGCTAAACTGTTTTGGTTTAGCTAGTGATTTAAATATACATCTTATTTATTTTTTTAGTTGTATACTATATTTATGATAATATTTAAGAAAGGGGTCATTAAAATGATCAAATTTATTAAACCAAGAAAGAATCCTATTGTTAATCTTTATGCCATTTATGCAAGGAAAGGCTATAAAGAAATAGTACAGGATTCTGTAGACTCTCTATATATAAAGTTTAAAGTTCTTGGTTACGGAATCATAATCAGTGGTTGGCATATACCAATCCTGATTGGATTATTAACTTTAATATCTACTTCTATTTCCAATAATTTATTTGGGATTATTCATATGACTCTCATTGAATATCTCTTTATAAATCTTGGAATAGTCATTGGTATTGTTATTTCTATCAAGGCAATATTTAAACTTATTACTTTGATAGGAAATATCAAAGTGGTAAGAAGATAATAAAGTACAGAGTAGGCTTTACGCCTACTCTTTATTTTTTTTTATAATTCGTCAGATGCTCTAGTACCTATGATTACTAATGGGAAAGTCATATTAGCATTTGAGTTTACAGCAATACCATTATTGATATCAACTCTCATATTGTCTAATAAGAACTCTCCTGGTCTTTCAACTCCAGGAACAGTAGTACCAGTAGAAACATTAATTACATCAAAATACTTGTTTCCACTATTTTGATCATATACTACTACAGTCTTTATATTAGGATCTTTATCAGCAATCATTCTCTTTTTAGTAGGATCTAAATTATTTTGATATTCTTGGAAAGAATTATCTGTACTATCTTGATTTGCTCCTGCTGTAATAATACCAGTAGATTGAATAGGGGTACCTCTTAAATTAACACCAGTATTGATACTAGTATTATCTAATGGTCTCTGGATAGGAGGTAGACCATATCGTTGAGCATTTACTAATGCATAATATGCATCCATAATTGCCTTATCAGAATTATCATCACCAGTATCTTTGAGTTGTTGTTCTTTCTTCATTACGAGATCATTAATCTTGGATCTGATGTTATTTAATTCTCTTACAGCAGTTATCTTTGTATTAATAAGAGATACTTGGGTATTCATATAATTAGACATAGCGTCTATTCTACTACGTCCACCATATGCTTTATTAGTTCTAAATTTAACTAATTCTTCATTTATATCTTGATATACTTGTTCAGTTTGAGCAATAGCTCCATATAACATTTTTGCATTATCAAAATATCCCTTTTCATATTGCTTTTCTAGAGACTTTTCTTTTTTACCACCATTATCTGCTACAACAATATCAGTATAAGAATTAGCACCAGAATTTTTAGATGGTCTACCTGGACCTCTTTTCTTCGGAGTTGTTTCTGTAATTACAGTAATATTTTCATTTCCTTGTTGAACTAAATCTTGGACAGTAAATCCAAATCCTTCATCATTAGATTTGGTATCTTCAACAAAGGAAATAACTTCTTTATTAGACATTGGTAAAACCTCCTAATAATAATTTATATCGTTATATTATTGTGTGATAATTGTATTACTAAGAAAATGAAATTAAGTTATATACTATAATATTGTAAGGAGGTAAAAACAAAGTATTAGAAGGTTTATTTTTATTTGAAAGAAGGAAGGAAATTTAAAATGAGTCATTTTATATCAACTGATCTTGCGTGCTCTATATGTATATTTTTAGTTATTTTTCGGAAGAAATTACAGTTCTAGTGAAAAAGAAAGTATTGTTAGTGTTCTTTTATCAATTGAGTTGTTTGCCTTATTCTTATATCTCTACTTAAAAACATCTATTGTTGATACTTATGAAAAAGAGGAATTTGTATTGTTAGGAATAGCTTGTTATCTAATCTATAGAAAGAAGGAATTAAATTGAACAGATTTTTTGATATTATTGGATTTACATGTTGTTCGCTTATATTTTCATTTTTTCAAGTTTCTTTTGACTTTTCTTCAAACGATACTATCTTAAGAACAATTTGTGGATTAGTAGGTGGTTTTATTATTTTTCTTTTGATTGATTTAATAAGATCAATTTTGAATGGTGATTGGAAAAATAAATATTGATTTTTAGGAGGAAATACAATGAATATAAAATTTAATAAAATCATGTCTTTAATCATTAACGTAAATATTTTTTGTGCTTTAATTACTTTACTTTATTTCATAATCAATTATTTTCATCCAGACACATCACTCAAATAAACAGGTGGTCACTGTAATTATGATTATGGTAATTAGTATAATAATGATAGTTGCTAATCATTTTTCCAAACAAGTCACCTTATCTTTAATAACATCAAAATCAAAAAATAATATAGGTTTTTATTATGAAAGTATAGATTCTTTAGAGTATATGATGCACTTTGTCTATAGATTTGTTTTAGCAGGTTCAGCACTAATAAATTTAAGTTTATTGGCTAATATTATTAACAGTATTTTTTAATAAAGGAGTTTTAATATGACAATGGTACGCTATAAAATTTTTATAAAAGTATTTTTAGATTTTAATATCATTTCTGCATTATTGGGATTGGTATATACATATTTTATTGATCATACATACCAAGAAGATTTCATACAATTAGGTCTGATGGTGATCATAATACTATTAAATGGAAAAATGCTTAGATATCAACAAAAAGTAGGTATAATAAAGCGTGGAAACTTTAGATCTGGATTATATAGTCTTTGTCAAGCAATATTCATTCATCTTATATTCATCAATATGATTCTAGCATGGATGGATATTATTACGAAATATTTTAGATAAATAAAGGGAGTGAATTTATTATGTTGAAAGTAGGTCATTATGAACCTGAATCAGATTTGACTATAATGAATCTATTTTATAAATATCAAGGTAAAGATCCATCTGGGAAAAGAACTAAAGATTATGCTACTTTGATATATAAAGATAATAATACTGGTAGAAAATATCATCAAACATTTTATGAACCAAAGTATACATATTATCTTGCTAAACCAGAATTACAAATAGAAGATTATAATATGCATTTCATTGAAATTGAAAAGACTAATCCAGTCACTTGTAAATGGAATGAAATTTATAAATCTATAGCCGAAGAAACTGGTAATATGGATCTTTTTAAAGATAATATTAAAAATGGTAACTTTATGGCTAATAGATTATTTTTAACTCATCCAAGAGTATTTGGTGCTGATATGCCAATACTTAATTATATGAGGTCTGAATTTAATTCTACTTATCAGAATCCAGTTTGTCCAATTACCATAGGATTCTTCGATACAGAGGCTGATGGTATAAATGCAGATAGTGATGATCTTGTTATTGGTCGAGATCCAACTATAATGATTTCAATGTTCTTTACTGGAACGAATACCATGTATAGTTTCATTAGAAGAGATTCTAATAATCCTCTTATTGAAGAATTAGAAATTGGATTACAAAATGATTTTGAATCTTATAAGAAAAAGTTCGAAGATTATATTAAATTTGATCTTGGTTCAGATGAGAAGATAAAAAAGTATGGATTGTCTGATATCAATCTTTCTGTAGGATTCTTTGATACAGAATTAGATATGATAGTATCATTTTTTGAGCATGTAAAGAAATTAAGTCCAGATTTTCTATTGGCATGGAATATGGGTTATGATATGCCTCAGCTTATTGCACGATTACAAGCAAATGGTGTAGATCCAGCAACAGTAATATGTGATCAAGATTTTGAGAATAAATTTTGTAATTATATTGTTGATGAGAGAAATAGAAATGAACCAGAGGAAAGATGTGATTTTGCTGATATTGCATCTTATACTACTTATCTAGACCAAATGATTTTATATGCTTCAAGAAGAAAAGGTCAATCTGCTGTATCATCATTCTCTTTGGATAATATTGGTACCATAGAATGTGGTGTTCAAAAATTAGATTATCATGATATTACTACTAATATTATGAAATTTCCATATCTAAATTTTGAAAAATTTTGGATATATAATATGATCGATGTTGTTGTGCAGGTATGTGTAGAAATGCAAACAGGAGATCTTAGATATGTATTCAATAATGTAATAGAAATGAATACACCATATCAGAAGATATTTAGACAGACTGTTTATCTAGCTGCTAAAGGAGCTGACTTCTATAAGAACCATGAGAATGTAATTATGGGAGAGAATATTAATAAATTTGGAGAAAAACCTACAGAGAAATTTGGTGGTGCATTTGTAGCAGATCCTACTAAGTTATCTAATCGTAATAAGGTTAAAGCTAATGGCAAATATGTAAATAAGTTCAATAATGGAAATGACTTTGACTATAAGAGACTATATCCTTCCTTATTACAAGAATTTAATATGGCTCCTAACACTCAAGTAGGTAAGATCCTTATCGAGAACTCTCCATATACAGATATACCAGAATTGAAAATCGATAGTGGTGGTTCATTTATAGAAAATCTGGCATCTTATAATTTCATAGAATTCTGTCATAGATGGTTGCATATGGCAAATATTGAACAAATGTTAGATGATGTAAATGAATATACTAGAAATCCGAATAATCAAAAGAAAAGAGTTGTTTACTTCAAGAGAAAGAATAACCCAATAGTATTTGATCAAAGACCAATGCCAGATTGGGTTAAACAAGAAGTAGACAATCATAGAAGATTAGTCAATTTTTAAAGGAGATTAATTATGAATAATGAACACTACCAGGAAGCTATGATTGAAGTAAATTTCAATGATATTAGATTAGTATTAGAAGAAGCAAAGAATCTAAAATCTGATATATTGATTATACCTCAATTGTTATTTCAGAGTGATATTGAAAGTTCTATTTTAGGTGTATCAGCAAATTCTATTGTAACATTTTCTAATCTAGTAAATCTAAAAGAAATTAATCTATGGAATCGTCTATTATGGAATGAAGATTCTTTAAAATTCATATCTTTATCTTCAAAAGAAATAAGTCCTTTTTTAAAGATAATTTATGATTATGCAGAGAGTTTAACAAGATCACAATTAAACATTAGTGATCCTAAAGTAAAGACACCTAAGAATAAAATAATGGAGAATCTACCTAGAAGTGCTTATATTAGATATAGAAAATATATAGTAAATGGAGAAGTTCAATCTGTAGCATATAGATTAGAGGTATATGATATCCATGGAGATATTCTTCAAAATCTTTTAGGTAATAATACATCAGTAGCTAGTATTATAAATCTAATAAATTATGATGTTAATCTTTTTAATATAAAGAGATATAGAAACTTATGGATGACTGGTATCAATGTTGGTACTATTGATATAACCAATGATGCTAGATTTAATACTATTATGAATTCTAAAACTACTGATGGAGCTCAAATCTGGATACCAGATGAAGAGATTTATGGTTCTATATACAAACCATATATACTATACCTTAATAAAGCATTTCTTAACATCTCTAAAGGAGATTCTGTAAGATTATCCATAGTAGACTTTGTACCAGAAGTTCCTATTAACTATTTTCTAGCATCTTTTGAGATAACAAAACCAAAAAAGAAATGTAAATTGTATGTTTCTTTCATGGCTGTTAAATTAAATAAGTAAAAGACAAAAACCTTCCCCATACTCCATATGGAGTATGGGGATAAACTTTTCTTTAATGTATTAATAAGGA
>OQVR01000519.1_pt1 | contig 17141 bp, 9 predicted proteins | sample 1691521 | NCBI WGS metagenome assembly OQVR01 (sample SAMN03418256, study PRJEB22391) | human gut metagenome | biome: human-gut; feature: organic feature; material: feces | host: Homo sapiens | place: Tanzania | collected 2013-01
AGCAAGCCTTGTCAAACTCGGTACCCATCTCGGCCCGGGCGGTCTGCAGTATTCTTTGAGTTACTATTCCGCCGACTTCAACTATCTCGACCCGTCTTGCCTCTACTACAATCTTTATATCGATGGCGAGGTGGTCACGTTCTCGCCCGACGACTATGCCAACCTGACGGAGGAGATGACCGACGTGCCCTATGCCTTCACCGATGGCTACGAGTTCTATAAGTATGACGAGAACGACCGCACCATCTATTTCTACAAGGAGGTGAAGGAGAAGATCGGTATGGAGGCCTTCTATATCGACGGCGACGTACGTCTCGGATCGGGCGTTGCAGAGTATTATCCCAACGGTGTGCCCGACGGCATTGACGTCTCCGAGGCTTCCATGAAGCAGATCGAGCGTGTGGAGTATCGTGACCTCTCTGGCCGTGTGGTCAGTCGCCCGGCAAAGGGTATCTTCGTCCGCACCATTACCTACTCCGACGGTAGCCGTGCTACGCGCAAGGTCGTGAAATAAGTTTCAAACTTCCGCAAAGTGTATCGTTCGCACACTTTGCGGAAGTTGTCGGTGTTTTGGGCGTGGTTGACGTCCGATAAAATGACAGTCTATGATACCTCGATCCATGCTTGCTCATCGTCTTTCCCAGGATGAGATCAAGGAGATCTGTGTGCTTGCCCATGGGAAGCACAACGATCATCTTAAGGAGCAACTATACCAATTGACCCTTGACAACGATCGTCGTGTGGCTGTCAATGCGCTTTGGGCGTTGACCCATTTCGCTTCCTCGGATCACGAGTGGCTCTATGCCAAGCGCCATCATCTGATAGACCGTTGCATCGTGGAGCACGATGCAACCAAGCTTCGGTTGTTGCTCGCCCTTCTCCTTCGTCAGCCATTTGGCAAGGAAGACATCCGTACAGACTTTATGGACTATTGCTTAGTGCGAATCGCCGACTCGAAGTCGGCCTATGCCGTCAGGGCTCAGTGTATCAAACTTGCTTACGAGCAGATGCGCTATTGGCCCGAACTGCTCGGCGAACTGCGTCAAGCCCTCGACATGATCAGTTGCGAACCGTTGTCGCCAGGACTTCGGTCGGCTTGGAAACAGGTGATAAAGAAAATGTCATTCAGAAAAATCAAAATACCCAAAAGTTTGTAGTACATAGCGGCGTAAATAAGAATCGTAAAATGCTGGATAGCAAACAAAACCTTTAGTGAGGGATCAAACTTGGGCTAATGACCGATTTGGTATAAACGAAACGGAAGAAAGGCGGCAAAGGATTATTTCCTGCCGCCTTTCTTAAGCTATAGAGGATACCCTCTTTTCCATCACACGTTCTTATCGTGAAGCAATTACTTCACCACAATTTTCTTTCCGTCTTTTATGTATATGCCGTTATGTAAACCTGTAGAATTCTGCAGTCTGCCGGCAAGGTCGTAAACATTCTTGTCTTTTGCCGCATCAGCCTTGATGCCATTGATTGACAATTCCGGATTGTTCTCAATCTTGATATTATCGATCATCACTGCATTGCCGGCCTTGGCTATCTGCGAGAGGAAGGCAAGCTGGATGTAAGGAGCCGACTTAAACTGCTGCAGGCTAACCACAGCGTGGCGCCAGCCGGTAGCTCCCGTTTCCTGGCTGAAATTAATAGTCTTCACTACCGTTGTGTCGATATATGCACGGTTTATTTCTGCAAGCAGAATATCTTCTGAGCCTGGATTACAATAATAGTCGAAGGTAAGCACTGGACTGTTGCAATCTTTCAGCGCAATCTTTCCTGAACAGAACGAGGCGATAGCATTTGCCTCAGCAGCCTGGAACGATATACAACCGCCATCATTGTCGGCAGAAGTCATGTCGTTCAGAGCGAATCCGTTTGCGCCGTTTCTCTCACTATACCATATACCGTATGCAAGTTTGCCGTTGGCGAAGGAGTCGGCAAATGGCAGAGTGTAGGCGTCGCCCATGATAACCGAGTTTGACGGCATGATGTCGCTCTCTCCATCCATGTTTACTGCCTGTACGCCGAAGAACTCAAAGCGCTGCTCGCCGGTGTTGTCAAGTTCTGCAAGACTGACGCTGTTTCCCTTGATGTTCTCTTCATACAGGTCGGCATAACCTTCGTCATCTACGGTGTAGGCAGAATAAGAAAGTTGTGACTTATTGATGTATCCGCCGTTCTTGCCCTTCTCTGGAGCGGTCCATGAGAGTTTCAGAGTTCCGTCCTCGTTTCCGCTTGCCGTGATGTTCAATGGGGCCGATGGGGTGTCGTTGCCCACGAAGGCAGAAACATCGACGCGCTTGCCCGCACCGCTCTCGTTGTATGCCGTGATGATATAGTTGTTCATACCCCTAATAGCATTCTCATCATTGCACGAAAGAAGTTCACCAGGATCCGGCGACTCAAAATTCTTTATCACGTCGCCATTCTTCACCCTCACCTCAATTTTTTCTATTGACTGAAGCATAGTGCCGTTTATAGCCTTCTGCGGAGCCTTGAAAGAGATTGTTACAGGGTTTGCGCCATATTCTGCAGCGCTTGCCTTCACATCGTCCACTGCTGCCGGAGCCGTTGCTTCCGGCTCCACATCGAGACACATGTTGTCGAGATAGAGCAATCCGCTGAATGCATCGCTGCAGGCATGGAAGCCAATATGATAGTTGCCGTCTGTAGTTGGAGTAATATAAATGGTCTTTGTCTCGAAATCCGCATTTGTAAACGTGGTCTTCGACATCACCTCCGTATAGGCGGTATAGTCAAGTCCCTTGCCATACTTTATCTCCAGCTTCTCGGGATAATTCGAGTTCGTAACATGCTCATCGAACGTAAGCTTGTATTTCTTTCCAGCTTTCAGGGCAATAGGTGGAGTGATGAGCCAGTCGTCGGCTGCGTTCTTGTCATTGTAGGTATAGGTCACGGCTTTGGTCTTGAATCTCGACCATCCCCATGTCGAACCGTCGTTGTTGGCATCAACTATGGTAAACATGTTGAGCGACGAGGCATTGTCAAACTTCTCCGTCCATGGCACCTCGTATCCGTTGCCGTACATCACGGCATTGGAAGTTGCAGCCTTGCCCTTGTGGGAGTGGTTTACGGCCGTCACGTCGTAGCTGTACATCATTGCCGTGGCTGGCGTCAGCTCGTCTTCGAGAGATGTTGAACTGATATTGTTCAGTTCCTTTTCGTCTGGATGGCGCACGATGTTGTATGTCAGATTTTCCGTATCTATATATCCGTCGTTCTCGCCCATTACAGGAGCAGACCACGACAGATGAGCCTTGTTGTTTGCCTCGTCGATAGACAGTTTCACGTCGGTTGGCGCCAGTGGTTTGTCGTAGCCCGTATATTTGTTGATAGAGGCAGCAGGGCCGTCGCCCACAGCGTTGCTGACTACAACAGAAAAACTATGCATGCCAGTGGATGTGGATACATCAACCTTTACTTCTTTGCCGGCGTCAGCTTTTCCTGTGGCTTTGCTTTCGCCGTCGATGCTTACGTTATAAGATAGTTCTCCCGATATTGCCGTTCCGGCGAACGATTCCGTAGGGAGCCTGAACGAGAAAGTACCGCTTGTCTCCGCATTATTAAAGGCTGCAGTAAGGTCGGTTGCTGGAGCTGGAGCGTCATCCTTGGCTTTTGGGGCGAGGATACGCAGGGCTGAGAACTCGTCGAGATTAGGATAGGAGGCAAGTTTCGTTGCCTGTGCCGTGGCGAGGTCTACCTCATATAATCCGGCTTCGTACTTGCCGTTGGAATTCTTGTAAATAGCCGTCCAGTACATCTTGTTTGTATATAAGTCGATGGCGGCAGCCTGCATCATGCTCGGCTTTATGCCCGTGTTGCCCACTTCGGTGAGCATACCGTCTGTCTTGTCCACCTTCACGAGTTTGCCCGACTGCGTTACGGCATAGAGTTGTCCCGTCTTGTCGCAACAGAGGGCATAGAGGGCCTGACTGATGGTTGCTATCGTCGTGCGTGTGCCGTTGAGATAGTCGATGATGCCAAGTTGCCGGCTCGACATACTCTCGGAGTCCCAGAATATACCATATACGTCGCCCGTAGTAGGGTCTACGGCAGTTCCTGCAGACGTAGCCATAAGGTCATTGGTGCAGGTGCCCAGATTCTCTCGCTTGCCGGTAGTAAGGTCAAACTTCTCGCGCTGACAGAGCGTAAACTGTCCCGAAGGGTCGCGCTGCATCCATACGAACCAGAAATTGTTGCCGATGAAAGCGCCGCCGCCATTGGAATATACGGCACTGTTGATAAGGTATGGCTTTATTTCATACCCACTGCTCTGTTCCATCTGATAGATACCCATCGGGGTAAGTTCGCCCTCGGGCAGATTGTTCCAGGGTTCGGAGTAGATACATGCTCCCTGAATAGTCACACCATAATGTGATGCCATAAATGGCGATGTGAGATCTGCCTTTTGTGCCGACACATAAGCTATCGAGAGCATGCACGCCAGACAGAGCCATAGTTTCTTGATGTTATTCTTTATCATAGTAAAATGTATTTGAAGTGCTTCGCTTTTTCAGATACTCTTTAAGATGAGAAAAAGGAGGAGACTGGTATTTTATCAACAACATATCGTTATAGGAAACTAATCTCTCCAGTCTCCTCCATTCATCATTCTTACATAAAAGCTTCCGCTCTGCAATTTGAAAAACAAGTTTTTATTGCACTCGCTTAATATTTTTTTTAATGAGAAGAACTTAATTATACATTATAAGAAGTATATTATTTCACAACAATCTTCTTCACTTCTGTGCCGTTCTCTCCGTTTACTCTTACGAGATAACATCCCTTGCTGATGCCTTCCATTGAAAGCTTGCTGCCGTTCACTGTGTTGATGAGCGAGCCGTAGATGTCGAAGAGTAAAATCTGAGAGGCATTGGCTGCACTGATTGTATTGTTGCTGAAGATTATACCTTTTCCCACTACAGTCATATTGACTGCTACCATAGTTTTTGCACCCATGGTAACATCCACGCCGTTGTCGGAAGACGGGTCGATAAACTCATCATCACTTGTATAGAGACAGAGTTCATAAGTCTGCCCTTCCTCTACCTTTGTGAGCTCACCCTTTAGTATAACATATTTACCATTGCTTTCGGCTGGCATCATGATAGAGTCCGTTGTGAACGAGTCTTCGAAGTCCCAGTCTTCATCGCTAGTAGCCTTCACGATGATAGGAGCATTATATTCTGCACCATTGTTCTCGAAGTTCACACCCAGCTGGATATCATTCATCGGCACTGTGCCGTCGGTTTCGTTAAGCACCTGTATGTCGTCAAGGATATAGAGAGCAGCAGGTTTGTCAGCACCGTCTACACCAATCGTTGTTTTGCAGGCTTTGTTCTTGTCGCTGTATCCGTCTTCGTCGATGGTGTAATAGTAGAACTGAAGTACATAGTCGTCGTCGGTAACGAGTTTTGCCGGGATATTCTCGCTGAATGTGAGAGTAACGGTACTGTTTGCCGGGATAGACACAATGCGCTGCGGACTGTTATAGCTTGGATATACATTCTTCTTGCCGTTTACATAGAGGAAGAAGTTGAAGTCGCCCACATAGTCTTCTCCTGTGTTCTTGAACGTAACCTTGAAGTCGGAAGTCTCGCCAGCCTTTAGTCTTTCCGGTGTTACGCTTTCGATGCTTAGTTTCAAGCCCGCTACGGTAGAAACGTTCACTTCGTCGCCCTCCACCATTATCTTATAGTATCTGTTGGCTCCGGTTTTCATTGCCACATTATAAACGTCAGTGTAGTCATCCTCTGATTGCGTGAAGTCGAGCTTTACGGTGTATTCGCCGTCGGCAATGTCGGCAGGAATTTTAAAGCTGGTCGTGAGCTGGTCGAAACCATAGTTCAGAGCGAGAGTGTCGTTCTTGATGAAATTCTTTTCAACAATATTTCCCTCTGCATCATAAATATCCCAATAGAACTTGCACTTCAGTGTGTCGTAGGTGCTGGAATTGTTGTAAGCATCATATATAGTAGTTTTTATCTCGTCGCCCTTTGCGTATGTGTCATTTATTTCCGAGATGTTGTCTGCCATAATGTTCCAGCCAGTCTTTGAACCCTCCTGAGGCTTCTGCAGTCCGGCGATATAGAGCTGATGATATTTGAATGCCGTATAAGAGGAAGTTGCTCCTCCCACTCCCTGACCATCAGGGTCGAGAGATGATATGAGGTAATATCCGTTAGACAATCCGCCCCATCCCCAGTTGACGTGATAGTATCCGTCTTCGTTGATGCCGTCGAGCACGAAGAAGTGTCCCTCGTTCTTCTTAGTCACACCACCATAAGGCACTGGTCTTCCGGCTTCAATCTCGTTGATGAGTCCCTGTTCATAAAGATCTACTGCTGTGTAGTCGCGCTGTACGTAGCGAGCCCCCGTGTCGTAGTTGAAGTATTTTATGAGTGTCGGCACCACGTCCACATCCGTTGCACCAGTTCCCGAAGGAGAGTAGTCGCTATGCAGAGCCACTCCTACGTTATACATCAGTTTTGCCACTTCAGCCTTCTGGTCGTCGGTTGCCGTTACTCCGCTGTATGTTGGCAACATCAGGTCCCAGTCGTAGGTGGCGTTAATGTCTGCCGTGATGTCCTGTTTCAAGGTGTTGGTAGTATATGATATACTTCCTTTACTCTCTGCAGGCCATTTGTGGTAGCGCATCACCTGGGCGAGAGCCGTTGCCACGCAACCCGTTGGAGCCGTTCCACTCACTGTCTCCTCCTCGTAGTCGTCGTAATACGACATATACGGACAGTTGGCATTGTATGGACTCTCCTGATCCCATGCTATCTCGCCGAGCAACGGTGCCACAACATTCACGTTTCTCTTCGGCGTCGTCAGCCTTGCCTTCGGGTTTTCTTGCAGATAGCTTATCTGCTGTTCGTATTGCTGAATCCACCATCGCATGTTTTCCGGCACATTGTTGATGTCGAAGGAGCCAGAATCGCTATATCCCAATATTTGTGGAGCACGGTCATCTCCGGCTACGACAACGAAACCACTTGCTGCACCGCGGTCGAAAACATAGAGCAGATTGTTACCGGCTTTCTTGCCGTGCGACTTATACACAAGTTTCATCTTTGCATTTGCCGGTGCCTTGCGCATCTTGGCTTTCACTACAGCCTCTGAGCAGAACTTCTTGGCTATGCTCTGAGCCTGTGCCACGTCAATCGGGTTCGCCGAAACGGTCATCGTGCCTATCAGCAGCGACGCCCATAAAAGGTGTAATCCTTTTTTCATAATTTCTAATTTCTGCAGCACTACTGGTTGATGTTTTTTATAAGTTCTTGAACAACAAAAAGTTGCTTAGGATGTTGTCATGTCAGATTTTTCACCTACCTTAGTGCTGCAAAACAGGTATAGTAAAAGCTCCGAATGACATGATGAGAATATCGCCCCAATGGTACCGTTATAGCGGTTGGTTGGTATCGCGCGAAGCGGATGCGTGGGACTTTTTCAGTGCCCTCCCGTGAGTCAAACCTCTTCTTGTAAGGGGGCGCAGGGGGAATACTCCGTGGATAGTTCCCCCTGCACCTGTAAACCTGAAAAATAGAAAACTTACATATTCATTGGAATCTGGTGTTGATAGCCAATTATTTCTTCACAACCTTCTTGTTGTTGATGATATATATTCCTGACGGTATGCTCTTTATGTCTTTTCCGTGGCTGATTACGGTTTTTCCGTCAACCGTATATACATTATAGCCAGAAATAGCCTCACTGTTGAAGAACTCATCTATGGATGCCGTGGCCGAAACAGTGTTGGAGAACGGAGATTCGGTGCGCACACCGTTTTCGTCTTCATACACCACCGTCACGTTGTAGGTGTGGCTTGTGCCGTCGCCAGCCTCGTCTACGTATGCCAAAGTATTTCCATCAACTGAAGCGAGCAGTTCACCGTCGCGGTAGATGTTGTAGGCCACGATAGTTTCGCCGGATCCCGGAGCACTTGCCTCATAGGTGATGTCGTCGAGTCCAAGCCACAGACCGTTGCCGGTAGTGTTCTTGTTTTCGATGGCAAAATACTTTGCACCTTCAGGTATTTCGGCAGTGTACTCCTGCCATGTGCCGGAACTTATGGATATTGCATTGCCCACCTTGGTGAAGTCGTCCATTTCCTTGCCGCTTGTGGAATAGAGCACATAGAGCGTCTCGGGATATTGCGTACTGTTGTTGTTGTGGTTTTCAGTGACGAAACTGATGGTCTGCTTGTTGCCCGACAGCATCGGACTTATCAACCAGTTGTCGGTTGCAGCATACTGTGTACCAGCACTGTTCACGCCATAGAAAGCCGAGAGGTATTTTGTTCCGCCTTCGGTATGGTTACCGTAGTTGGTCGACAGGTTTTTGTACTGGCCCGACACGTCTGTAAGGATGAAGGCATACTGTTCGCCCTGGTGAGGAAGGGCTAAGTCGGAGAAGATGCGTCCTGCATAGGCCTCGTCGTTGTCGATGGTTGTCCAGTGGCCCCATCCGTCTATAGTCCATCCATCGTAGGCTTCAAAGTCTTCTGTCACGGTCTTGGGCTGCGCCTTGGCCGGCTTGCTCCATGCAAGGGATGCACCTGTATTGCCGGTAGTGTGGAGGTCGGTTACAGCAGGATAGTCTGACGGTTCCACTTTCACCTCCGTCTCACTGGTGGCATTGTCGGTAGCGTCCATGTCGGCAGCATACTGCACCTCGGCCTTTATCTTCACCGTGTTTTCGGCATTAATCCTTACGGGAAGTGTAAGCTCAACGTTGTGTGTGGCGAGCGGTGTCACTGCATCCGCAACCGTCACGTTGTCCACAGCCTTTCCGTCGGCATAGAGCACGACAGAGAAGTCCTTTGCGGTGTTCTCTCCCTTGTTCTCTATTTCCACGCTCACCTTTGCCGTCTTTCCTGCCTGAACATATTTCGGTGCTGTAAGCCTGTTTGCTGTCAGGTTGTCGGCATACTGGTTGAAGATGCTGATATCGTCAAGTCCGAGCACGGTGCCTGTGCCTGTGCTTGTGGCGCGGAACTTCACGATAGCATATTTGGCATTCTTCACGCTGTTCATGTCTACCAGGTAGCGATACCACGCTTCTTTCTGGTTAGACGAGAAGTCGATGGTCTTCAAAACTGTTTCCTTCTTGTCGGGAGTCATGGCAATGATCTCCAGTTTCACCTTGTCCCCCTTTGTGGCATATACGCTGAATAGGAGTTGTGGATTGATGCTACCACTCATCGAAACCTTTGGCATGTTGAATGAGCACATGTCGCCTTTGGCTATGGTGTAGTCCACGCCATACTGGCTATATCCCATCCACAGGGCCGCTCCGCCATCGTTGTCGGAAGAAAGGTTGGAAGAAAGTGTCCATGTTGAAGGTTGTTCGTTCTCATCGTTGAACTCGCGGTTTTGCGAACTCTCGAGCCATACTATGCCGTTGTCCACATTTCCATCCTTCATGCTTTCATGGAAAGGCATTGGGATGGAAGGTCCTACGAGGAAGCCGTCGGTGATGATGATGTCACTCTCTCCGCCTGTCGCCTTGGCCTGCAGTCCATAGTAGACCATGCTCTGTGTGCCGTCGTCGGTGACTGCTGTCTCCGGGTCTTGGTTGATGTCAATGCTGAGCGCACCTTTCTCTGTTGTGGTGAGCGAATCTTTCACTTGGGGACCGAAATAAGGGTAGTTTACCACACTAAATGCGGTGACGGCTACATCTGATGGATCAACATATCCATCGTTGATACCTTTGCCAAATCGAGACCATGAGATGTTTGTCTTGTTGCCGCTATCGGTCACCTTGACATTCTGAGGCGTTGTAGGGATGTCTGTGCCCACAAATTTGGAGGCGGAAGCTATAGGGCTGAACTCGCCATCATAGTAACATCTCACGGAGTATTTGTAGGTCGCATTGGCGGGCGTCTCGTCAGTATATGCCACGGCTTCGCCTGCTTTCTTGTTCTTGAGGGTTACCACAAGTTTGCTGCCGCGCTTGATTTCCACGCTGTCCACAGCTGTAAGTGTCGTACCGCCTACTGTCTTCGTCGGGAGGGTAAACTTCACTTCTGCCTTCTTTGCACCCTTTGCACCAGGCAGGATGGTCAGATTCTCTACGGCAGCCGGAGCTGCATCGATGGAATTTGCCGATACTGCGATGCTATCGATGCGCAGACGGTATTGGCCTTTCTTTGCCGTATTGTCGTGGAAACCTATATAGTAGTTGGCATCCTCGCTCACAGAAATGGTGTAGGTGTATTCCTTCATGTCACCGGTCAGGGCTGTCGTTTCCTGAATGGTGTTCACCATTGCCTCTGGTGTGGCAGCCTAAGCGAGCCCGCAAGTTCCAACGACTGTGTAACAGCCTTGCCGAACTTTATCTCTAACGTATTAGGGAAGTTGGCAAGCCACTCCTGTCCGCGGAACGAGAGTGTGTACTTGTATTTCGGCTTCATGTGGATGGGCGGCGTGATGAGCCAGTCGTCGTTGCCGTTGTCTTTGCTGAACATGGAGTACACATAGCCATCATCATCATTGCCGTCGTATATTCCCCATTTCCATGTATTGCCGTCGTTGTTAGCATCGATAACGGTATACAGAAGCATGGAGGATTTGGTGTAGAACGATTCCAAATAGTCAGGCTCTATAGCGTCGCCCGTTACACAGTCGTTGGAACTTGCGGGCTCGCTTGAATGTTTGTCGTTCTTGGCATATACCACATAGTTGTAGCACGCAAGAGATGCTTTTGATATAACTTCGGTGAACGACGTCTCTGCGATGTCCTTACCCACGAGCAGTGTGTCGTTTTTGACCGTACGGTATACATCATATTTCACATCTCCCAGGTATCCGCCGTTTACAGCGGCAGTCGGAGCTTTCCACGTTACGGTAGCCTTTCTGTTCTCGTCAACCGATGCTTTCAGTTCTGTAACAGCCATTGGCGTGTCATAGCCAACCCAAGCCTTTACCTTTGCCTTTGGCGATTCGCCGCTGGCGTTGCTCGTGCGTACGATGAATGTATAGGCTCCTTCTTCTGTAAGCGTAACCGGAGCGCTCACTTTTTCACCTGCCGTAGCCGTCCCGCTTGCTACCTCTTTGTCGTTGGCATATACCTTATAGCCGATGCTTCCCTGCAAATCGCTTCCGCCGAAAGTCATTGTTGGAGCGGTGAACGTAACGTTACCGGTCAGTGCGCCGTTCTTGAAATCGAGTACCAGGTCGGTAATGCGTGCAGGAGCAGATGCTGTCGCCGTCGCCTGCGGGAACACCATGCCGTAGATGGCAGCATCGTATGAGTAGAGCTTCGTTGCTGCACCCGTCTGCAGATTCACGGTGTAGAGAGCCGTGTTGCCATTGCCGTCAATGGCTGCCCAATAGAAGGTGTTGTCGGCTGGGTCTATCTCACCACACTGGTTGTAGTATTTCCCTTCTGATGTGCGTACTTCCACTCCAGTCGGTCCTACAACGGTCTCCTCTCCCGTCTCCTTGTTAATCTTGTAGAGGTTGCCGTCTGTGGCAACACCATAGAGCTGTCCCTCTGTTGTTATGCCGAGAGCGACGAAGGTGTTTACGGCATCTGAGATGGTGGAACGGGTATGGTTGGCATAGTCTACAATGCCCCATTGCAGTCCACTCATGCTCTCGTTGTAGAACTCGCCATACACGGTTCCGTCCACAGCCTGAGCCGTTTCAACGGCAGTCATCGTCACTCCATTGATAATAGTCGGCGTGAAGTTTTCCTCCCAAGTGTTCACATCATAGCTACGCAGAATCTGAGTCACCTCGATAAGTCCCACTTCAAGTTCGACGAACTGTGTCTCCATGCAATACAACTCACCGTCTTTCACGCAGACACCGTTCTTGGCAATCACCTCGTCGTTCTGTATCAGCTTGTTGAAGCCAAACGGATTGGTGTTGAAAGAGCAGAAACTATTGTAGGCGTAGTCGTCGTCTGTGTATATATATGACGCGGAACCCAAGAAAGTGGTGCCTGCCGCTGCATCTTTCAGGATGGAGGGTTTGCGGTGCTTGCGTATGACGTCAGCCACCGGTTTCACGTTTTGCACTCCTGTCGACATTCCTTTGTGCAGTTCCATACGGTTTGTCACCAACGGATATCTCCGTGCGAAATCCTCTTGCGCCTGCTGTTGCTCTGGCAAGGTCATGTGCATGACTTCTGTCCGCAGCCTTTGACGTTTCGTCTGGGCCGAAATACTTTGGGGGAACGTCAGCGACATTGCGCAGACAAGTCCTAACAGTAGATAAATACCTCTCATAAGCTTTCGTTTATGTTAATGATTAGCTCGATTTTATGGTGCAAAAGTATAATAATCAGTTTTCTTACAGACCAAAATCCTGTTTCGATAATACAAAATTCTCGAAATTTGGAAAAAAAGCGTTCTTTTCAGCTCTTTTGTCAATCATTCCTTAAGTCCGCAACTAATGGCACTTAGGGCGTAGGATCTCGCTATACAGATATACATACCATGTGCATCTTATCTCCAAGGTAGAGATTATGGTTTGAGCTAAAAGAGCATCAAATTGCTCCATGATCGGAAAAATTCCTCCCACAGGAGTGATTTTCTCGGATTTTATTTGTACTTTTGCCATGTCATCGGAGCTTTTACTATACTTGTTTTGTAGCAACAAGGTAGGTGAAAAATCTGATATGACAAGAATCTTGGCAACTTTTTGTGGCTCAGGTACATATAAAAATACTAAATCATAGTGGTGCGAAAATTAGCTAAATCGGTTCAAATGTATTACTTTTGCACAATATATAATCACTTATGACAAAGAAGCTTTTCATAATATCCGCAATATTCCTGTTTTTTTTCAGCATCTGCTGCCATGCCGACGGTGTGAATACTGTCGTAAGGCTTGCCAAGCAGGCCGAGTCACAGAACGACTATTCCACCGCAATAAGGTGTTATTCGAAACTCATCAAGAAAAGTCTGGAAGACGGGAAGGCGGACACAGTATTGTGTAATGGACTTTTCGACGGCGGTACCTGCTGCGCAAACAGCAACCGGTATATCGAGGCGTTGCAGTTCTATACCCTTGCTATTGAGCAGGCCGAGAAATGCAACAAGTATGGCACCAAGCTTTCGTGCCTTAACAACATCGGTAACGTGTATGCCTTGTTCAACGACTACGAACGGGCTGCCCACTATTATGAAAAAGCCTACGGCCTTGCCTTGAAGCGTCGCAACGACAAGATGCTCAGCATTCTTAGTATCAACTTGGTGAAAATCTACTCGCAGTTGGGAAGAATCGCAAAAGCTAAGGAGTTTCTCAATCTGCAAATGTTATACCCACGGGCCGAACGATTTGTAAACCAGTATTACATTCTGCGCAATCAGGGAATAATAGCCAAGGCGGAACATAATTACACCCTTGCCAACAGTTTCTTTGAGCAGGCAAAGGAAACCGTTATAAGGCATGATTTGAAAAAAGACGATCTGGCAGACATCCATATCGAGATGGGTGATATGAGGAGGCAGCAAGGACAGAATGGCGATGCTGTCAGGGAATTCCTGAACGCCGTAACGGTGGCAAAAAAAGGAAACTTCCTGTTCCAGTTGCAAGAGGCTTACAAGAAACTTGCCGACACATACAAGGCGATGGGCGAGACAGACAGCGCCGAGCATTACCAGTCGCTGTATGCCGACTTGTCTGATTCCATCTTCAACCAACGGTTGTTCAACAATACCAAGAACAAGCTCTACAAATATGAGGACTGGGTGAACGAAAAGCATATCGGCTTCCTTGAGGAGACTATCGGCGGGATGGTGGTGCTCATATCCACCGCCGTGGCCTTTTTGCTGTTTGTTTTGTACAATAACCGGAAACTGCATGCTGCTTACAAGCTGCTTGTCGTAAAGAACGAGGAACTTATCCGGCAGACTAAAGAGAACAGAATGCTTAGGGAGGAAAGTAAGATGAACGCAGAAGTTGCCAGCAGCACTGCCCATAATACTAATGATGCCGGCGGCGGCGACGACACCACTTTGCTGACAGAGGAGAAACGTAGTTCGCTGGTCAAGGACATCCTTGTCGTAATGGACCGCACGGAAACCATTTTCGACCCAGACTTCAACCTTAACACGCTCTCGAAAATGGTCGGTTCCAATTCCAAGTATGTGTCGCTTGCCATTAATGATACGTATAAGAAGAACTTCAAGACGTTCCTCAACGAATACCGAATAAGGGAGGCAAGCATACGTCTTGCCGACAAGAAAAATTACGGGATGCTGACGATATCGGCTATCGGCGAGAGTGTTGGCTTCACTTCTACCAACGGCTTTATCATCGCTTTCAAGAAGATTGTAGGTATGACTCCCTCTGTATACAAGCGACTGAAGGACGAGAAGTAAGATACTCTCAACAGAACATACAGACTTTCTAGCGGTCAGCGTGTCGCTACGAATGTTGGTGCCAAGGGCATCTACATCGTCCGGATGTCTGATGGTGCAGTGCGCAAAGTATTGTCTTCCAAACGCTAAGTTTTTAGTTATTATAATAGGTATGACGCAAAAGCCTGTCGGCCATGGGAAGTTCCATGCTGCCGACAGGCTTTTTGTTGATCTGATGATTTTGCGGGTGTATTACCCACGCATTGCTTACACGTCGATTTTTATCTTCTTGGAAGCTGACGCAAACTTCATAGCTGCTTTCAGGAATCGCTGCTTTTGCTCCTTGGTGAAGTTGGGGGCAAGTTTCTGACATTTCTCCGATGTGGTCTGCAGTTCCTCGCTCAGTTCCGTCATCTCCTTGGAGGCTGCCTCAAACTCGGAGGATCCGGGCTTGGCGGCGTTGAGCTTGTCGATAATGGCGGCATACTGGTCGGCATACTGCTCGAAGGCGGCTACGAGCGATTCGGCGTCGTTCTCGTCTATCTTCACTTTCTCAGGTGCTGCGGCCTCGGTGGTCGTGGTGTCCGTCGTGGTTGCGTCCTGCTTGCTGGCGCTCGGTCCGCAGGAGGTGAAGAGAAGGGCGGAGAGGGTGAGGGTGAATAATAGTTTTTTGTTCATAATAGGGTAGTGATTGGTGAATGTTGCGATAGGGTGTGGTTACATCCAGAAGGTGTAGTGTCCATCTTGGTCGGCGAAGAAATAGGATCCTTCCTTCGTGAACTTGATGCGGTACACGTCGTACTTCGAAGCCTTGAGGGCATCCTTCAGTTTCTGGGGCACGTTGCCGAGAAACTTGTATCCGTTCTCGAAGCAGAGCACGCAGGCGTCGTTGGTCAAATGGGCGGCCCACAGCTGTCCGTGGGTCTCGATGCCCTCCTTGATCCAGTCGTCCATGTCCGTGCTGGAAGAGGCGACGTGGGCGGTGGAGATGGCAATCCAGTCTCCGTCGTCGTTGAACGTCACGGAGGTGATGGTCTCTTCGTCCTCGTTCCACTGGCGGAGCGTGCTCTCCAGTTTAGACGGGATGTTGGACCACTGGCAGCCGTTCTTTCCTACGAGGATGAGCCATTCGCCGTCCTCGGTCAGCTGCACGTCGTCGATGTAGTCGTCATCGTCGTGATACTTTTCGAGCGCGTCGGCCAGGGCCTGTGGGATGCCGGCCGTATAGGCATAGTCGTTCTTTCCGTTGAGGGCGAGGTCGCCTCCTGTGTCGGTGATGGCCACGTTGCGGCAGGCCCCCCATTCGGAGATGTTCTGCTTGATGTAGTTACGGCCACGAGATTGTGCAAAGAGGGAGACGGTGAAGACCGTCATCAATACCACTATGAATGCTGTTCTTCTCATACGCATGGTGAGTCGTCTTTTGTTATCTGATATTGTTCGTTTTTTATCGTTTCTTGCCCGCACGGCATGGTTCGACCGTGCGCCGTGTCGGTGGTTTCCTGCCATGGACGTTTCGCGTCTGTGGGTTGGAATGAAAACTAATCGACACGACAAAGTTACTAATAAATTCCGAAAAATCACAAATATTTTATAAGAAATATTCCTACTCCGTTCGATTTTCCCCTTATATCATTCTGCTTTCGTGTGAAATGCAATTGACTTTGGTCTTCTGATTGCGATATAAAGGCACGACGAGAACTATTTGCTGAATATTTCGTCAAATTGTGACTTCGTGAAAATATAGTATAAGTTTTTGTCATGATCGTCCACGGCATCTGGGCCTCTTCCGTGATGGTAGGAGATGCGGGTGGGGAAGGGGTGAAACCATCCGTCAATTTCCATGGGGACAGATGTGGCGCTGTGTGGTGCAATGGCCTTGACGTAGGTTGTCTTGTCGTCTGGAGTTCCGTACTGATAGTTCTTCCGGCAAAGATAATATTCTTCGTCGGTATTATTGAAGACGTATTTTCCGAACAGTTCCTTTCCTATGTTTCCGTTGATGGCATAGCATGTGTAGTGGCCGTTGGGGGTGGTGTCCTCGATATGATAGTAGGTCGGGATGACGAGTTTGAGTGCCAAGCCAAGCGCAAATCCCAGCATTGGGCCAACTATGATGCTGGCGCCGATGCAGATGCCCCAAGTTGATCTCTTGTATTTTTCGTCTTGCCCTACGATCTTTACATCGGGGTCTGCGCTGCCATCATTGTTTCGTAAACCAGCTCCCGTTGCGGTTGTTCGCCTGACCTTTTTGTAAATGAAAATAAAAAAAAGGATGCTCGCGAGGGCCATAGACCACCCGAAAAGCGCAAAAGACGTAATCTCCATGTTCTTTTTTAGATGTTGTTATGAGCATCGCTTAAAAGTTGCTCTTCTTTCAAGAAGAGATTAATTCTTTGTTTTTTCATAACTAAAAAGTTTTAAATTATACATGTGAGGAACTTACTGTTCCAGTTTTATTATACTTGGAATTTCCCATTTCAGACTTCCCGATACAAGCATTTTGCTTGTATTCTCTGCAGAGTAGCACTCCACTCCTAATGTACTATATGTAGCCACAGGATCGTTGTAAAGATTTATTAAAAAGTTTATGGCCTTTTCTCGCGACATTTGCTGTCTCGGGCGGGCATATGTGTATATTTGTTCCCCGTCTCTTCCTTTTTTTATTCCTATGGCTTCCCATGATAAATCCTCTAACTCAATTTTCATGATTAGTCCAGGCAGTCCAGTAAAGCAATAAGGTCCAGCGTCGTATGGTAGGTCTTCTGAGAACCATGCGGTGACGGTTCTTCCGCGG
>OQVR01000522.1_pt1 | contig 17080 bp, 13 predicted proteins | sample 1691521 | NCBI WGS metagenome assembly OQVR01 (sample SAMN03418256, study PRJEB22391) | human gut metagenome | biome: human-gut; feature: organic feature; material: feces | host: Homo sapiens | place: Tanzania | collected 2013-01
GTCATTGTCGTAGACGAGATTTGAACAGTAATAGTATTTGGTCTTAAGACGTTTAGCTATCGGCTTCGCCATACCGACTGTACCAACATTTAAACCTGTCTCAACATTAAAAGAGGTTAAAGAGGTTTCTGGATTATACGGATATACACGATACTCAGCCTTCTTGTATGTGGAGCGTAGTTTTGTTCCATCTGCCGAATATGTATAGTATATGGTATCGTTGGAGTCTTCTTTAAATAAAGCCCTTGATTTTGTACTTATACATTGTGGCAAATCCAACACATTGTAGTCAATGTTTGTGATTCCCTTATTGCTGTCCGTCAGCATATTGCCGTTAGCATCGTATGTATACTCCGTTTCTTCGTCGGCATAGTCGCGGAAATGCATAGCACCTCTGTAGCTGGGGCTTTCTTCCGCAGCATCGTCTATCTTCACCACCTGATTACCTTTATAGCTGTAGGTAAGGTCGTCAATAGTTCCGTAGTTGCCACTGTTGAGCAATCCTTCACGACGGAGCGAAAGGATGTTTCCCATAAGGTCATACTTATAGGAGGTGGAGAAATGGTTGTTGCGCTTGCCGTTTTCGAGATAACCGGCAGCCGTCAGACGCGACATTCCGTCATAGCTGAATATATAGCCACGCTTGCCGTACGTGTCGCTCTCGTCGGCTACAGACCAGTCTATAGCTGAAATGTTGCCGCCATATTGTGGCGTAGAGCCATTGTGCGACTGCTCATAGAACAGACTCTCTGTATACAGAGGAGTGCTGATGCGTGTTGGCATACCGTGGATGTTGTAGCTGTATTCAGTGGCAAGTGACGCAGAGCCGTTACGACGGTCTGTCTGCAAGCGTCCGAGCTCGTCATACTGATTGTCTGCAAGCGTTACGCTGCAGCCGTTGTTTATGGAGTAACGGGTCTGCAGTGGGCGGTCAAGGGCGTCGTAGGTATAGTTATAGCTCTCTTCTGTCGTCGACCTACCAGATGCTGTGTGCGTAATTGCCATAGACGACGGCTTACCAGAGAACGTATAGTCTGTGACGGTGCGGTCTTTTCCGCCTAAGATATTGGAAGTCTCTACACAGGCTATGCGGTCTTCACTATCGTAGGAAACGACGGAACATATCTCTGAAGGTGTGGTCTTGGTATTGTTTGCAGAATCACCTTGAGATGTAATCGGCTCAAGAACAGCTGTCATCGCACCTGTCTTCAGACCACGGGCGTTACGGCTGCCCATACGGTTTAAGCCTTTAAACTGCTGTAGAGCCAAGAACCGATAGTCGTCATAATAGCTGGCTGTCAATAAAGACGGAGTCTTAAGGGCTATATTGGGGCAATATCCCGTGCCGCAGGTTGAGGATGCGGTATTGGCGTAGTCTGTTTTGTACACATGTACGAACATTTGCTTCACAGCCGCTGCGTCGGGGGCATCACACAGACCTTCCAGAACGGGTCGTCCGAAACGGTCGGGGATGGAGAATTTCCATCTGTTTACATTGCGCAGATTGCCGTCCTGACAGAACACGGGGGTTCCCGTGATATCATTGATGTAGTACACGGGGGCTGCACCTGGGAGTTTCTTTTCTACAAGAAGCATGCGTTTGTCGTAGCGGTAGAAATAGGCATACCGACGGAGAGCCACGCATGAGTGTATATTCCAAGTATTTCCCACGTTTCTCGTCATGCCGTTCAGGGCTGGTGGAAGCACAAAACGCAGTTTGCCCAAAGCGTCATAAACATAATAAGTGTCAGCCATAACGCCATCTTTTTCATCTATGATATGGCGTTCAAGCACCTTGTTGCCTTTCCAGTCCGTAAAGGTTAATACGGTACGGTTGTCTGCATCCACAGTCTTTACAACAGCCAGCTCGCCGTCGGCATAATTGCCAAGGGCGCGTAATGTGTAGTCGTTTGACGGGACAAAGCGCTTACAACGATACATGGCACCCGAATGTCTGTTTCCGAAGAATGATGTTGTGTACGGTCGCTTGCTGAACGCAACACCCGGCGGACAGACGCGTACAGCTTCGGCGGACGGTGAAAGTTCGTATTGTGACTCCTTGAACGCAAGACTGTCACCATACTCTGATACTGACTTTCCGAGAAAGTCGCATTGGGATATGTGACCGTTCACCGCACTGTAAGGAACAGCCAACCATTCCTTCACGGTACGGTCCAGCGCATCATATTCGGTCAGGGTTGCAAGATTGCGATTGTCCGTTGAAGCACCTTTGGCAACGACGTTTACCGGACATCCGAAAGAGTCGTAATATGTTGACGTGGTGACGGACGTGCCTTTTCCTGCTGACGTATAGGTATGCTCTGTCACCGAATTACAGCCTTCTTGTGGTTCTTCGGCATATATGGCGTAGTCGTAGGATTTGACCACATTGCCGTTTGTGTTTGATATCGTTGACAATCTGCCGCCGTCATAACCATAGCTGACGGTGCGCATATTGGGATAGGATATGGCGGTACAGCCCACAAGAGGTCTGTAGGCGTAACGAGTGACGAGGACAGAATCTGAAGACAGCGCAGACTCGGATGTTTTAGGTAGTGTAGTCACAATACCGCCTTTAATAGCTGCAACGGGCAATGAGGACTCTGTGTCCCAGACGTATGATGTAGGAACGCCGTTGTTTATGCGTGTGGCGAGAAGATTGCCGCGACGGTCATAGCCGAGAAAATTCTGTCGTGCCACTTCCGTTCCTTTGTGCATGATGCGGGCGAGAATAGGACATACGCCACCGTATGTTCCGAAATCGGCATAGTCGTTCCTTACAAGGATTGTGTCCTTATTATCAGAAATAAACTTTTCTAAAACCGGAAGCATCCGCATGCCCCTACTGCTCACTGCTTTGTAGAACTCTGTATTTATATTGGCAGAACGGTACCAGTTTCGCTCCACCGACGAATTGCCGCAACTCAAGCGTACGGACTGCAGAACATGCAAATCGGAAACCTTAAGGCTGTCAGTTAAGGAAGCACCATGAAGACGGTGTGTATTGTCGCGACCATCATACCGGTATGCTGCCGTTACGGTACGCGATGTTCCATCTTCGTTGAAAGTTGTAACTATGGTTGAATCCTTAAACAACCTGCCACTGATGACAGAAACGGTGAAATAGTTGAAATCATCGTTGCTTTCATAAACCTCATGTAGAAAGTTTGCCTTCACATTGCGTGTGAGTCCCTCTACATACAGACCGGTATTTATTTGGGTGCCACCGTCTGTGCTGTAACGGTTCTCTATGCGTTCCATTGGCTCATAGCCTTTGTCCGTGTAGCGATAAGTCGTCTTGCAGACAAGTGGAGCCTTCTCCCAGAATGACTCCTGGACATATCCGTTAATGAGTTGAGGTCCGAAAACACGTTCCGCAGAGAGACGAGCATCGATGTCTATATTGAGAGGAGGGATAGGACAACCTAAATAACGCTCTGGTTTTGATGTAATGTCGTTGTTTCTATAGTTGGATTTGCCCTTGTAAGTGTTTTGTACATTGGATGTGTCAAACCTGTATTCTGTCAATACTGGCTTGTCCAATGATGTACCGCTTGTCTTCTCTGTGACACAGCCATAGTATACGGTGGCGTTTTCAAGTTGAGCACCGGGGGTACGGCATGAAGTGACAAACGTAGCACCGGATGTGTAGCCGACTAACTTAAATTGGTCGTAAAGGATGGTGCCGCCAATGGAGATGAACGAAGACGGTCCGAGTTTTTTCAGCGGAACAGTGCATACTGGATCACTGTAGCTGAACTCACGTATACGTGTGCGATTTGTTATCGGGTCGGATACGGTAACCGACTTTATACGGAGACCTATAGAGACATTATAGTATACCGAATCTTTAGTGAGCGGTATAATTTCAAAGCCTTCTGCAACAGGATTAAACGGAGCCGGACCGTTTTCCCAGTCGGTTTTAAACGTTAAGTTGCCACCTGCCGTATTTCCGCCTGTATTGGAGTTGCTTCCGGTTCCGTTATGATTGTTGCCAGAGACTTTCTTGTCGTTGGGAAGGAGAAGAGAATCACATACGCTTTGCTCATACTCAAACGTTGTCGTAGCTCCAAGGCCGTCTGTTATTTTTTCCAGAGTGTAGCCTTTAGCAGATTCAAAATACGGAATACGTAGCATACTGATTTTGCCGTCCGTATCAAGAACGCTGAAACTTGTCCTTTCCGGATGTGAGGGCTTGTAGTTCTTGTAACCGAAAAGGTCTGTATGATTCGAATCCTGTCCACTGAAATAAGAGAACTCCTGTTTGTCTACAAGTCGGTCTCCATCCTTTACGGTTATATCGCTGAGCAATACACGCCCGTCAATGGTAGACGTGTAGTTGAACGAAACATTTCTTACTTCTTCACCGTTAGGAGAGATTACATACATGCCATTGATAGTGTGATAACTTGTGTTGGAAAACTTGGCATGAGTGAACTTTATGCGGCAAGTACGCGAAGAGATGGCTGAAATGATTCGTTTATCAGGATACTCGCTATGAACGGACGGCGACATACAATAACTGCCGTTGCCTCTACTCTCCGTGGCAATTCCAACAAAGGGTTTGAAAAAGCTACGGTAGTCTGCCGGTTTCTGAAAATCGCAACGTGAGAACGGTTCTTTGGAATACTCATAACGTACAGTGTCTGTGTTATTGGCGGTTATCATTTGGCTGAGACGCCATGCCGTTACCGCTTTATAAGAGGGATCCGTTGTCTCGGGTATCTCGTGTACAAGCTTTATGTATCTGTAGTCAGTATGCTCACGTTCCGTAAAGTAATAGCGGTCGCCGTCAGGCGTAGTAATACAAAAATCGCGTACACCTTCATTTTTGCTGCCACAGAACGAGATGACAAGATCGGTTTGAGGCAATTGTATTATACTTTTGTCTTTTATGATGAAACAGCCTGAATAACCGGCAAAGCTATAGCTGTAACGGTCATACCACGCATCCTTTTTGTTGTGTAGAATATCGGTAAGGAAAGAGGGGTCTATTTCACTTGGAGATATATCAGATTTGGCTTGCTCATCTGGAATGCCAAGCACAGAGCGAGATACGCATCCTCCTCCAAGCAGCGACCATCCGAGACCGGTCTCGCAATGTTCGTCATCGGCCTTGATTCCTGCTGCATGGTATGAAAGAGCTACAGGCAGACTGTAGCTGCCGACAGACATGGTGTAAAGAGGAATGTTTACTGAGAGCACGCCGGTGTTGAGGGCTACGGGGTGGTCTACATAACGGCGCATCTTAGCAGCTTCAGGCGAAGGCAGCACTGTGCCGTCCGAAAGCGTATAAGGCACTTTCAGAGTGCCCTCATTGATAAGGTCGGTGGCAGAGTTCTGCGCATACGCAGCCGCAGACACAAATATAACAGACAATACTGCGAGTATTATATGTTTGACAGACCAAATATAACGCAAAACCTTTTTCATACCTTATATTCTTATTACGTGTTGAACATCAAGGGCTACTGTATGTTGAATTTCTCGGACGACACGCTACCGTTAGCGTTAAGATAAAGGACGTACTGACCTCTTGGCAAACCGGCGCAACTGATGTCAACGGAGTGATTCTCTCCAGGTTGGTAGTTGCCGGAGAAGGTTCTGAATGCCATGCCCTCAGAATTGGAAAGTACGAACGACACCGACGCAGGGCTGTTGACGGTGAACTCCACATGTATGTTTCTGCCGCTGTCATCCATGCTGCAATGATAGTCCATAATATTGTCGCTGTTCACATTTGACGGGTTTCTGTAAGGCACATACGTCCCGTCCTTTACCTTTTGACGAATCTCAATGTTTGCCTCGTCAAGGTCAAGGTTCTCCTGTTCTTCGAGAGGACAGAACAACGAATATTCTGCTATGACTTGTCCGCTATATGAATACCGGCAACGCTCAGCTACGGGGTAGCGATAGCCCGGTGCGTACCATCTGCAAAAGTCTTCCTGCAATACAAGTGTGTCACTACTTATACTTGCCCGTATGCTGTCATCAGTAAAAACGCCGTAGTTGGACGGCACTTGCTCACGTGGGAAATAACTCACGTTCTCATAGCGGAGTGCATGCAGGCATATCACGTTATGCAGTGTGTCACCATCAATCGTAACAAGAGATCCCAGTTCGTCTGCGCAAAGCGAATAGCTGCCACATGAACGCACACGTAGCTTGTCGCAGAAAGTGCCAGTGCCGTGGAACATTCCACTGATACGGTCGCCATAAGAAAAAGGAAACATGAGAATTGGCTCCTGCAGGTCATAACGTATGTATGTTTGATTGTCCTCCTTTACTGACAGTTTCAAGACATTATTCTCAAGAGAGAAATGGTTTAAGGCATTCCGTTCAGAGAAGTATATATTGCGGAGAGAATCATTCGATTGGTAGAATTTCTGTAAAACCGACATATCGTCATCCTTCCCATGAATTGTCCATAGCTTTGTTTCCTTACAGTCCGTACTCTCTTCCGTCAACGTACACAGCACCTTCTTTATGACATCACCGCTACGGAACATGTTATGCTGCATGTCCAATTGTTGTGCAGTACAGAAAGTGAATGAGCTGCACAGCATACACAATAATATGAAAACAGACTTTTTCATAAGGTGCGGATTAGGTTTAACATGTTGCAAATATAGCGAAATAATGTATAGGGTGTATGCGGAATAGTCGTTTTTAACATTGGTTAAGAAAGCCGTTTAACGGGGCATAAACGCAAAAAGAGCATATAAGGATTGAAGAATCGCAAGCCGTATATGCTCTTTTGTATAAATGAAACGTGTGCTTACTGTGCACCGGCAACTGTAGCGCCGTCGTAACCCCACTTGTAGTAAGAAGCGCCGTGAACGAAACCTGCACCGAAAGCGGTGAAGATGATGTTGTCGCCCTTCTTCAAGTGACGCTCGTGATCCCACAAAGCCAAAGGAATTGTGGCAGCACTTGTATTGCCATAACGCTGTATGTTCACAACTACCTTCTCGAGCGGAAGATTGATGCGCTTAGCAACAGCCTCGATGATGCGGAGGTTAGCCTCGTGAGGGATAACCCAGTTGACATCTTCTGTAGTCATCTCGTTGCGCTTGAGCACTTCCTCGACGTCGTTGCCCATGTCGGTAACGGCGTAGCGGAACACGGTGCGTCCCTCCTGATAGAGGTAGTGCAGACGGTGGTCCACTGTGAAGTGTGACGGCGGACATACCGAACCGCCCGCCTTCATGTGAAGGAACGGAAGGCCGATGCCGTCGGTGCGCAGGAATGAGTTCTGCACGCCTACGTTCTCCTCCTCTGTAGCCTCAACGAGCACTGCGCCCGCTCCGTCGCCGAACAGCACGCATGTAGCGCGGTCGGTATAGTCGACGAGCGACGACATCTTGTCGGCTCCGATAACGATGATCTTCTTGTAGCGTCCGCTCTCGATCATAGTAGCGGCAACGTCGAGCGAATAAAGGAATCCGCAGCATGCTGCCTCAAGGTCGAAGGCGAAAGCGTTCTTCAGTCCGAGTTTGCCAAGGACGATAGAAGCTGTTGAAGGGAACTTGTAGTCGGGGGTTGTTGTTGTGACAATGAGCGCATCGATTGTGTCAGGATCTACGCCGGTCTTCTTCAGAAGCTGCTTGGCTGCCTTGCGCGCCATGTAGCTTGTGCCGAGACCTTCCTCTGTGAGGATGTGGCGTTCCTTGATACCGACACGGGTCATAATCCACTCGTCGCTGGTGTCTACCATGCGCGACAGCTCCTCGTTGTTGAGGATATAGTCGGGCACATAGCCGCCAACGCCTGTGATTACTGCGTGTATCTTACCCATTGTAATTATTCAGCAACTTCCTTAACGATAGCCACCTTACCACGATAGTAACCGCAAGTAGGGCAAACTGTGTGGTATACATAGTAAGCGCCACAGTTCGGGCATACTGCCAATGTAGGAGCTACTGCCTTATCATGAGTTCTTCTCTTAAGTGTACGTGTCTTTGACTGTCTTCTTTTAGGATGTGCCATTTTTCTTTAATCTTTAATTATTGTTTTTAATTTTTCTAATCCATTCCAGCGCGGATCTACCGCCGACTCTTCATCCTCGCCACTACTTCGGGTAGCTGAGTGTTCTTCGAGAACCTTTATCATCGCCGCGTTACATTTTCCAGGTGTATGCACGTGCTTAGCGGGAATGTTGAGTGCTATAAATTCGTAGATGAACCATGCCACGTCGAGTACGCCTTCGCGCTCGTCGACGGTGATGAGGTCATCGTCTTCGGAATATTCTTCTCCAAACTTGACGATAAGGCGGTCGTCGCTTTCTACGTCCTGGTCCATATCGTCGAGGCAGAGGTCGCACGGAATAACGACCGAGCCTGCGGTGTGGAAGTCGAGCTCAAAATAGTTCTCCGTGCGGCGCACGTTTAACGACACACTGACAGAGCCACGCTTGATTTCGTCCTCGTCTAACGACTCGAAATAAGCGTCGCCCAGGTTGAAATTCAAGGTTGTAAGACCCTCGTTCAACTCCTTTAAATCTATCTTAAGCGATTCTAAATTACACATTTGGTGTGCAAAGTTACGAATATTCTGCGAATTACACAACTGATTACCAGAAAAGTTCTATTCTAAAGGTAGTTCCGACGCCCAATTCCGACTTTTTCACGTAGATTTTGCCGTGATGATACTCTTCTACAATGCGTTTGGCGAGCGACAGGCCCAATCCCCAGCCGCGTTTTTTCGTGGTGAATCCGGGTTTGAACACGTTGCCGATGTCCTTCTTGCGTATGCCTTTGCCGGTGTCTGCCACCTCGACTACGGCGCGTGCGCCTTCCTTCAGTATGGTGAGCGTAATGGTGCCGGCGCCTTCCATGGCGTCGACGGCGTTCTTGCAGAGGTTCTCTATCACCCACTCGAAGAGCGAGGCGTTGATGCGCACTATGACGTCTTCCTCGGGGAAGCGGCATATCATCTGCACCTTGCGCGACGTGCGGCGGTCCATATAGTCGACCACGTGCTGCATTATCTCCTTCAGATTTGTCTCCACAGGTTCGGGCAGCGAGCCTATCTTCGAGAAGCGGTCGGCGATGAGCTGCAGGCGCTTCACGTCCTTGTCCATCTCGGGTATGAGCGGGTCGTCGGGGTGAGTCTCTTTCAGTATCTCGGTCCACGCCATGAGGCTCGATATCGGCGTACCGAGCTGGTGTGCCGTCTCCTTCGAGAGTCCTACCCACACCTTGTTCTGCTCGGCGCGTTTAGACGTGAGCAGGGCGAAGATGGCTATGACGACGAATATCATCACCACGCCGAGCTGTATATAAGGATAGGAGGCGAGTCGGCGCAGCATGACGGAGTCGGCATAGCAGACATTGATGTACTCGTCGGAGTGAGATATGCTGTCGGCGTCTTCGTTAAGCGCGATACGTATCACCTGACGCTCGGCGAGCATCTCCTTGCCGAGTTGCTCCACACGCCTAAGCGAGTCGGCTGCCGTATTGCATGTTTTCAGATTGATGTTGCGGTAAGCCTGCACGTCGCCGTTAGAGTCGAGCACGATGACGGGTATCGTGTTGTTGCCGTTTATCACCTTCAGCACCAGATTGATGTCGGTGTTCTCGTCGGCGTTGTTCAGCGTGCGCATAGCCTCAGCCCAGACCGCCATCTTGTTGTGCTCCTCCCTGGCGAGGTCGCGTATGAGGATATGCGACACGACAAGTGACGCCACGGCGATAATCACCGCGGCGAGCACAAGAAATATCTTCACTCTACGTATTTGGTCGGTCCATTGCATATAACTAATAACGCAGTTACGGGCAGAATATTATTGAAGAAAGAAGGATTATTGCGCTTTCAAACGCAATAATCACCAATGATCACCAAAGATTGCTGTCCACCACTCTATTCACGCCATCTGCTGCAACCGAATCGGCGGCAACAGTTTCCGGGCGTGTGTTTTGGCGCGCGTTGGTCATCACACCGATAACGACAAGCAGCAGCGCAATCAGCGCAACGAGCAGGGCGTTCACAACGGCGAACGACTTGCTCTTGCCTGCCAGCAGGCGTCTTATCTGGGCGATGTCGGAGGGTCGATGGTCGCGGTCGGCGGCGGCACACATGCGCCCTACTCTCGCAAGACTCTTGCTGTGCACAGCCTCAGCCATGAACTCGAGCACCTTGCCGAACGAATAGATGTCGGCGCTGGGGTCGCTCTTGGCTCCGGGCAGCAACTGTTCTGGCGCCATATAGCCGATTGTTCCTGCCGGAATCTTGAGCACGCAGAAGGTCTCGCTGTCGGAAAGTCCGAAGTCGATGAGCTTAACGTCGCCTCCGCGATGGGTCACCATGATGTTCGAGGGCTTTATGTCGCGATGAACGGTCTGCTTGGCGTGCATATACTCCATCGCGTCAAGCAGTTGGGCGGCAATCTTGCGTGCCTTCTCTTCAGTAAACGTTCCGCTTGTGACGGCTGTCTCAAGATTCTCGCCGTCTACATATTCCATGACGATGCACTCGCCAAGTTCTTCTACCGGCTCCATGCTTATGGTGCGGCAGATGTTGGGATGGTCGAGCTGCAAACCTATCTCAAACTCCTTCATGAGCGCCTGGCGATATACGGGCGTGAAGGCGAAGTCGGGCTTCAAGCACTTCAGCATATAGCGCTTGCCGTATCTCACGGCAGAGAGCAAGCGCGAAAAACCCGACTTCGAGACATATACTTCGCTAATGTTCGAAAAGCCGCTGTCGTGCTGCGCGCCGCTGAAGCCGCACTCGCCGCCAAAGCCTGCCACGAATCCTGATGTGGGTCGTTTCTCCTTGTCGTCCATCAGCACGATTCTTTAACAACCCTAACTATCGAAAGTCCGCCGTTGCGACCCGCTACGAACGGCGGTGTGCGCTCGCCGGCGCGCTCGAGGAACGGCAGATACAATGGTTGCTCGGCAATGAAGCAGCCCGTAACGAAACTGTCGCCAGGCAGCATTTTGCTGTTGTGCGACATGAGCACGGCATATCTGCTGTCGCCCTGATATTCAAGTCGCACAATGCGGTTGGGGCTCCAGCCTATCTCCACCTCGTCGCCGCGATTGAGGTCGCTGCTCATGAGTTGGTTGGCGTTAAAGAACGACGAGTTGTAGCACGGACTCGTCTTCAGCCATGCCACAAACTTGCCGTAGCTTGCTCTCCACTTCCCATTCGCCCTCGGCGTTTATGACAAGGGTCTGCTTGTGCTGTGTGCTCAATGCGCATGCCACCGACGGGCGGCACACCAACTCGTGGTGGGCTGCTATGCGCTTGAAGTCGCACCAACCGCCGGCTGCCTGATACTGCTGAATGGCAGACTCGGGCACTTCGAGCGTGAAGTTGTCTTTTGCCACGCCGTAGAAGGCGCCGCTCTCTATATATGCCGGCATTGTTCCCTTGCACACGATGGAGCCTATACCAAAACAGTCATTGAAAGATCCTCTACGTATGGTTTCCAACGACTCGGCAATACCAGACATTCCCATATAAACCTCGACAGCCACTAAAACAAAGCCTCTTATTATTTCAACGCCATCAGGTATTATAAGACGGCCGGTAAGGTTACTGCAATTCTGAAATACACCATTATAATAATCGATGCCTTCGTCTTTCGTATCCTTATCTGCTCCATCTCCTGATGTTCCTAATTTCTTCAATGTTGAGGGTAGAGACAATGAGCCGTTCAAAGAACTACAACCCGTAAAGGCTCCTCTTCATATTTCCTCAACTCCTTCGGGGATTATTAATGATCCGGAAAGATTCTTACAGCCTGTAAAGGCATTGTCGCAAATCACCTTAAGTCTGTCAGGAAACACAAAAGTGACAAGATTAAGAAGTCCACCTCCGCCTGGTTTATTAAAAGCAGAGACAGGTATGTTGTCAGCAGAATGTTTTTCGCCTGGATTGTTGGGGTTTATCCACTCTAAGATACGTACTTCCTTGAGATTAACAGCAGACAATTTATTCATGTTATCTCTCATAAAGAAGAAATCCTTAGCATTAATCTCACCCTTAATCTTCAGATTCTTCAGCTTTGTATAGTCTTTGTTTGCTGCGGCAATGGCTTCCTTGAGGTGTCCGGCTGTGGAGTTCACGATGACGTATTCCTTGGCTGTGGCGTCGTGACTCACGAGGTCGTTCTCCCACGGGGTGATGCTCTCGTTCACGAGTGTGAGGTGATACTGTCCGCTGGCTGCTTTCTTGTCTACACGGATGCTGAAGTTCATCATCTTGCCGGCTACGTATGTGAGCGCCTCGTTCTTCACGAACTTGTAGGGCATGCCGCCGATGGTGATGCTGAAGAGCGTGGTGCCAGCCTCTACGGTCTGCGGCACCACGATGGCGCGCCATTCGTCGTCAACGCGCGAGGGCATGGTGGCTGTGCTCTCCACGCTGCCCGAGGGCTTCACCTCGCCGGTGGCAAGGTCGATGCTCGCCTTGCGCACCAGGTTGGGCGCAAGCACTATCTTCTCGGTGTTAGCCCACTCGCCGTCGGCAAAGCCCGTGCCTTGAATCAGGGTGACGCGGGCGTTCGACATGCGGTGGAACAGCGGCAGACGGATGACGCTGGTCGTAGGAGCCACGTCGCCCACCTTGCCCCAAAGGAAGTCGCTCGCCTCGTAGCCGCCCATTTCGCCGTCTGCAGAAGCGCGGCTCTGGTCTTTCTGCACCTCAAACTAATAGTCGTCGATGCTCTCGGGGTTGGCGAAGGGATAGTAGCCGTAAACGTAGATGTGCGTGTGCTTGTCTTTTCAGTAGATGTCGTAGGCGGGTTCCCACTGGTTGTTGGCTTCGTCGAACGTGTGGCGCACGTTGTCGCAACGGTTGCCGCGGGGTTTCAATGTGCCGGGTGTGCCGCCGTTGTAGTCGAGACCACAACATCTCGAAGACCGCTTGCCGCCGTCGCCGTCGAACAACGAGTCGGAGCAGGCAGCAAGCAGAATGCAAAGCATCAGTACAGCTGTGTATATATGGAAGTTCTTGTGATTCGTATGGGTCATATCAAATGCAATGTTCTTTTAATCGTTTCTGTTTCTTTACTGCGTCAGCTTGCCACACCGCCGTAATCTATGCCGTCGCTCTCCCATGCGCTGATGCTCACGCTCAGTCCGCCGTCTTCCTTGCTGAGCGTGGCGGTGAGCGTGTGGCGCTTGCCGCCGACGAAGGTGACGGTCTTCGAGATGTTGTGGTCGGTTCCGTCGACGGTGATGGTTATGAGGTTGTTGCCCGTGGCGGTCTGCGGCACGACGAAGGCGCGGTAGACGGCGCCGTCCTTATAGGGCGTGAGGCTGCGCACGCTGCCGTTGGCGCTTACCGTGGAGGTGGCGAGGTCGACGGTGGCGGAGGTGGCGAGATTGTTCATCTTCACCGACACATTCGCCTCTGCGAGCGAGCTTTCGCTATATCCGGCACCTGCCTTGAGCACAATCTCCACCTGACTCATCAGGTGACGTGCCGCGATGTTCACCGGCGATGCCGTGGGAGCGGCGTCGAGCGTGGAGCCTACGATAAGGTCGGACGACTTGTATGCGTCGAGGCTGCTCTGGTCGGCACTGACGCCGAACGGCATTGCGCTCACGCTCGCCACTGTCTGCGTGTAGGGATAATACATATAGAAGTCGGCATGCGTCTGAGCGTCCTTCCAGTATACTGTCTTTTCTGCGTTCCATGTCGTGGTATAGGTGTACGGCATGTTGTCGAGATGATTGCCCAAGGGTTTCAGCGTCGCCGCGCTGCCGTCTGCATTGCGGTTGACAACGAACAGACCCATGCGGTCGCCACTCTCGAACGCCTCCTCCGTGGCGCGGGTTATCGTGGCGCTGATATTTATAGGTATCTGTGCCGCGGGCTTGTCTGGCTCGTCGGGTTTATCTGGCTTGTCGGGCTTGTCGGGCTCGGTGGGCGTAGGGGGCTCGATGGGCGTAGGGGGCACGTCGGGGTCGTCGTGTCCGCACGATGTGCATGCTACGAGAAGAGCTAAAGCAATCAGAAAGACAGGTTTCTTATCATAAGCACTCATATTATTTGCGGTGTTAAAGCTTAACAAATACAAAGTTAAGCAATAAAAACGTTAAATGCAAGTTCACAATAGTTCACTTTGCACAAAAAGACAATAGTATGAGCCGATGTTTGCTTAGCGAAGTAGAATGGAATATGTGCTTTTAATGTGTGCGCTTCGCCTTTGCGGAATATCTTGTAGCCGATTGCCGCCACAACGATGCTCATTATCGGCGAGATGATATTGAAGAAGCAATAGGGCAGGTAGGTGGTCGTCGCCACGCCGAGCACGGTGCTCTGCGTCATGCCGCAGGTGTTCCACGGCACAAGCACCGAAGTGACGGTCACGGCGTCCTCTGTGGTGCGGCTCAGCAGTCGACGCTCGTAGTTCTCGCGGTCGTAAACGTCGCGGAACATGTTGCCGGTGAGCAGGATGCACAGATACTGGTCGGCGATGGCTACGTTGAGCATCACGCCGGTGGTGGCTGTAGACGCCACGAGCGACGTGCGACCCTTCACCATGTGGATGAACAGTCGGGTGATGCCGCCCACCATTCCGCTTGCAGCCATCGTTCCGCCGAAACACATGGCGCAGATGATGAGCCAGATGGTGTCGGTCATGCCTGCCATGCCGCGCGTAGAGACGAGCTCGGTGAGCATCTGGTTCGATGTGCTCAGCGTCGTCTCGCCGTATACGCTCATCATTGCCGCCTTGAACATCGACGGGTCGATTTCTGCCAACGCCTCGCGCTGGAAGATGAGTCCGCAAGCAACGGCGAGAAGTGTCGATAAGAAAATGGTGACGATGGGCGGGGTCTTGCGCGCGATGAGCACGCCGGTGGCTACGGGCACTATGAGCAGCCACGGCGTTATGTTGAAGCGTCCGTCGAGGGCTGCCATGAACGAGGCTACTTCCTGCGTCTCCGTGGTGTCGATAGTGAGTCCTGCCACGGCGAAGATTATCAGCGCGAGGGTTATCGAGGGCACGGTGGTGAGCAGCATGTAGCGTATATGACTGAATAGCTGCACGCCCAGACTGCCCGAGGCGAGGGTGGTTGTCTCGGAGAGTGGCGAGATCTTGTCGCCGAAGTAAGCACCGGAGATTATCGCTCCTGCCACCCAACCGTCGGCGAAGCCTTGCGCTCTGCCAATTCCCATGAGCGCAATGCCGATGGTGGCGATGGTGGTCCACGACGAACCGGTCATCAGGCTGACAAGGGCGCAGATAAGGCAGGTGGACGCCAGGAACACCGACGGATGGATGATGTGCATACCATAATATATTAAGGTGGGCACCACACCGCTCACCATCCATGCGCCGCCCAAAGCTCCGATGAGCAGCAGTATTATCAGCGCACTCGACACGCTCGACACGTTCTTCGTGATAGCTTTCTCAAAACTTGACCACGGCACATTCAGATAGCCCATGCCGATGAGAACGCAGAACGCTGATACGGCTATCAATGTCACCTGCGACGCTCCTGCCAGCGAGTCGCTGCCGAACGCTCGTATCGTCGCAACGAGCATTATCACGAGCAACGCAATCGGCGTGAATGACAGCAGCGCCGACGTGCGCTTCTTCAGATGCGCGGTTGCTGCGTGGTTAGACTTTACACTTTCACATTTAACTCCGTTCTTGTTATTCTCCATTGTATTCATCCTGAAACATTACGTATATTTATACATCATCATTTACTATTACGATATGCAAAGCTACTGCATTTTCTGCATATATACAACATTTACGCCATAAAAGCGTATATAATTACAATAAAGAATAAACTAACGAATAAAACACTGTATAGTTATACACCATTAGTAGCGGAGGTCTTCGGCCTCCGCAGCAAGCAATGATATCTATCAAAATTTGCTCAGAATTAACTACCTTTGCGGTAGAATCACCAACCGACGGTGTGTATTTTATAAACGAAGTGAAGCGAGCAGAAGAAAAAAATCGTCGTCAAGAAGTCCATATCCGTCAACTTTCATTTAACGTTGCAGTATGAAAACATCAAGCACAATTCACTCCTTCCTGCTTAGTGAGCAGGAAGGACAAACATTACTCACGGCTCAAGAATACCCCTGGAGCGTGCTGCAGGTGATACCTACCACTCCGGCAGACTTCAACCGCACAGTGGCAGTTCTGGAGCAGCGAGGTTTTGTAGCCCATCACGACATCGACCGCACATTTTGCATCATCCATTTGACAAGCGGCGACCACGACGGACAACACCCTGAACGGTATATCACCATCACTCAGAACAACTACATGCAGTTCATCGAGGCATTGAAGGACACGATGGCGCAGGCAGCAGTGTGGTACGAGTCTAATGTTATACAACGTTTGAAAACTTACTAAATCACGGCTTACCGGACTCCGTCCGCGGAACAACGTTATAGCTAAATTATACAACATGTACAAAACGATTGAATTATGGCAAGAGGTTGTGATTTGCTAAGAATTAACTACCTTTGCGGTAGAATCACCAACAGATAAGGCAATTTATTAATTGACTTATTAGTTGTGATAACATTCAATTAGAGTTATTGATAGTTGCCTAGTATGGCAAATGGCTGGCAGATGGCCAGTAAATAGCTGGGAGATGGCTGGAAGATAGCCCTCTCTGTCAAGTTATCTTCCAGCCCTTATCCTATTCACCATCAACCCGTTACGCCATTTCTGGAAGATATGGCAGATTTTTTCACGTACAAGTTATATATAATGCTAACCGTAGGAGGGTATAGCATCCCTGCTATACTCACGCAGCCACTATAGCATCATTCGTAGCGGAGGTCTCCGGCCTCCGCAGCAAGCAATGATATCTTTCAAAAATGGATTTGACCTGGTGCTGCGGAGGCCGGAGACCTCCGCTACGGATGTTTTACACGCAGCAATGTCAAACTAAAACGGGATTGCTTGGTTGGTGCAGCGGAGACCGCTGCTACGGATGTTTTACACGCAGCAATACCAAACTAAAACGGGATTGCTTGGTTGGTGCAGCGGAGACCGCTGCACCCCCTGCAGGATGCAATACTCACCTATGGGCACAAAAAAAGGTCTCCAAAGTCGTTTGACTCTGAAGACCTAAAGTAAAGAAGG
>OQVR01000523.1_pt1 | contig 17072 bp, 19 predicted proteins | sample 1691521 | NCBI WGS metagenome assembly OQVR01 (sample SAMN03418256, study PRJEB22391) | human gut metagenome | biome: human-gut; feature: organic feature; material: feces | host: Homo sapiens | place: Tanzania | collected 2013-01
ATTATTTGAAAAGCTGTGGAATAAACAATAGTGAGTACTGACGCCAATTGCTCCAAAGATGGCCGAGTGAACTTTCGTGGAATGTGTATTTCAAACCGTTTTTAGTCATAAGCTCCATCAGTTGCTTGTTTGCCGGCATCAGTCCGTCGGCACTGCCACAAGCAATCCAGTAGAGTTTTGGATTAGTCTGTGCAAGCTTAGCAAGTTTGCCGTCAAAGTTGGCATAAGCAGGCACTACACCCTTCTCTATCAGCGTAAAATCAACGCCGGAAGAGTAGAGACCGATGTAGTTGAACATATCTGGATAGTTGGCAGTAATCATAAGCGTGTGCATACCGCCCATTGAAAGACCTGCGATAGCACGGTGAGCCTTATCGGGAATGGTGTTGAATGTGGCATCTACATAATTCACGATTTCCGGGAAAGCCAATTCGAAAAGTCCGTCCTTATAGTGCGCAAGGAAATTGGTCATCACAGGCTTGTAGCTGAGATTTTCAGAAGTCTCGCCAGCAGCTGCCTGTTTGCCAAAGTTGCCGTTAGGCATCACGACAATCATTGGTTCGCACTTGCCCTCTGCAATGAGGTTGTCCATGATGCGTGAAATGTTGCCTAATTCAAGCCATGCGTTCTCATCGCCACCGCTTCCATGGAGAAGGTAGAACACGGGATATTTCTTGTCGGTCTTGCCATATCCTGCTGGCAGATACACATTCATACGACGGTCGGCATTTGCAGTGTTGGAGTGATACCATACAGTGCGCACCTGACCATGGTCAACATCCTTCACTTGATATTCATCGGCAACGCCACCACCAACGTAGAAAATACTGAACACATTGCCCACATCGCGGCGAGTGAATGGATTGACAGGGTCGATGCTTACAACACCATCAACATCAAAACGATAGGTGTACATTTCAGAAACGAGTTGTGGAGTGGTATATTCCCAAATTCCGTCTTTGTCTTTCTTCATAACGCCTTGACCGCCATTTTGCTCCCAGTCAGCCAATACCTTCACGCTCTTTGCCTTAGGGGCATTCACACGGAATGTAACGGTGCGGTCGTTGTTTACTTGTGGGGAAACCAATTTACCCTCACGAAACGAAATGTTCTGTTGTGCGCCCATGCTCAGTGACACGAGCACAGCTGCCATTGCTACTAAAATTGCCTTCATACTTATATTAAATGTTTATGTCCTTTCATTGTTCCAACTACAAAAATAAAGAATATTTCATTTATTTCTGCCCTATTCATCATGCTTTTTCATTTAATATTGAAATAACCAGATAATTGTGTGTGCCAAAAAAGAATAGCCCACCGTCTTCTTGTGAGGCGGTGGACTGATTTATAGTGGGTGTGTGGTGATTAGAATTAGAAGCGGTAGGAGGCACCGATTTGGATATAGCCGTTTTTGTCGTCGATATACTTGTAGGAGTTGAGGAAGTCCATGTTGTAGCGCACATGAAACATCACATAGTCGGTGAGGTAGTATGTGGCACCGGCTCCAAGTCCCAAATCCACGGTGTGGCTCACTCGGTCGAGGTCTAAATTGCCGTCAACGCCGTCGATTTTGATTTTGTTATACACATTGAAGCCCACTTGCGGACCTGCTTCCACGCTAAAGAATGGCGACAGGCGGTATTTCACCATAATTGGAATGTTGATATAGTTTGAGGTGATCACCAGTTCCTTATCGAGCGCAGCAGCCATGCCTTGAAACTCAAACTTTTCGCCAATAACTTTCGCCACGGCCTGGCTGACCTTGAATTTGCCGCCTTGCGAACTGAACACCAGTTCAGGTGCGATGCTCCACTTGCTCAATTCGGGCTTATTGAAGCGATATTCGGCAAACAAACCCACCTGGCCGCCATTACGGAAACCATGAGGAAGCGAGCCTCCCCAAAAGTGTGGCAAATTCATTGCGAACTTCACACCGCCAGTGATTGTGCCATCGAATGCCTTAAACTGAAGTTTACCTTGCGCCATTGCCCCAAACGAAAGCATCAACGCCATAGCCATAACAAGTATTTGCTTTTTCATTGTCGTTCTGTGTTATTTTCTACAAAAGTAGCAAAAACTAAGATGCCATAAAACAAATGGTGGCCAAAATGACCACCATTCATGAATAATTGAAAATGATTAGGTTCCTATTTTAGGGAAATCGGTTTTAGAATTTAAAACCTAAGCCCACAAATATGTTACCATTTTTGATGTCCTGGTCACCGTCGAACACCTTGGTGAATCCCATAGTGTAGCGTGCTTGAACAAACAAGTTGTCAGTAACATTGAATGTGCCGCCCAGTCCTAAACCGAAATCTACAGTGTTGGTGTTATCTTTCAAATCAGCGGTCTTACTGCCTGCGTCAATACCAGCGATAGAGCCAGATGCAGTGGTCTTGCTGTAAACATTGAAGCCCACTTGTGGACCGAAGTCGATAGAGAAGCAAGGAGCCACATAGTATTTGAGCATCACTGGCACGTTGATATAGTTGGTGTTGAAAGTCAAATCACCATCAGCCTTGATGCCAAGGAGCTCGGATGTGCTTGAAATCTTACCGCCCTGTGAAGTGAAGAGCACTTCAGGAGAGATGGCAAACTTATCGGTGAACTTGTATTCCATCAGCAAACCTGCTTGATAACTTGGCTTGATACCGTGGTTGATGTCCTCACCCCAGAAATTAGTAGCAGAGAAACCACCCTTAACACCAAAACTTAATTGTGCGAACGATGCAGAAGCACCCATGATTGTAGCGATTGCTAACAAAACGATTTTTTTCATTGTTTCTAATTTTTAGTTGATCTTATATTTGTTTTAAATTAAATTGCATTGCTTTCTGTAAGTATGCGCCTCTATGACCAAGCGAGTTTCAAAAAGTTTAGACGCCCACCGCAAAAAAGGACGATTAGGACATTTTTATAGAACAATGGAGCAAAAATATGCATATAAACGAACGATATTCAATGAAAAAACGCCACCCAAACAAGGATGAATGGCAAAAAAACACTAATTTTGCATACTGTAACAAAAAAGGGAGATGGATATCGACTTACAAAACATTGAAAAAGAGATGGCACGCCCTATCCTCCACCTGGTGGGGGAAGTTGCCGACTCACTGCATCGCGAATGCTATGTGGTGGGAGGCTTCGTGCGCGACATCATTTTGAAAAAGCCATCTGACGACCTTGATTTCGTGACCGTGGGGAGCGGAATTGAGGTGGCGAAAGCTGTTGCAGAAAAGATTGGCAGACGCAAAGCCTCGCTGGCGGTGTTTAAAACCTACGGCACAGCGCAAGTGAAGACGAAAGGCATGGAACTGGAGTTTGTGGGAGCAAGAAGGGAATCGTATCAGCGCAACAGCCGCAATCCGATTGTGGAAGACGGCACGCTGCACGACGACCAATGCCGCCGCGATTTCACCATCAACGCCATGGCCATTAGCGTGAACGCCAACAATTACGGCGAGCTGCTCGACCCATTCGACGGAGTGGGCGACATTGAGCGCCGCCTTATCCGCACACCGCTCGACCCCGACATCACCTTCAGCGATGACCCATTGCGCATGATGCGCGCGGTGCGATTTGCCACACGCTTGGGCTTCGACATCTATCCCGAAACGATGAACGCCATCGCCCGAAATGCCGAACGCATAAAAATCATCACCCGTGAGCGCATTGCCGAGGAACTGATGAAAATCATGCGCACCGACAATCCCTCGCGCGGCTTTATGCTGCTTATCGAATGTGGCTTACTCCCCTACATCTTCCCAGAACTTGCCGCCATGCAAGGCGTGGACACGATGAACGGCAGAGCGCATAAAGACAATTTCATGCACACCATGCAGGTGCTCGACAATGTGGCCTCGCAGAGCCAAAACGAATGGCTGAGATGGGGTGCACTGCTGCACGACATCGGCAAGCCGGCATGCAAACGCTGGGACGACCAAGTGGGCTGGACTTTCCACAACCACAACTTTATAGGAGCAAAGATGATTCCACGCATTTTCAGCAAAATGCGATTGCCACTCAACGAGCACATGAAATATGTACAAAAGTTGGTGGAACTGCACATGCGTCCTATCGCCCTGGTGGAAGACATCGTTACGGATTCGGCTGTTCGACGACTGCTGTTTGACGCTGGCGACGACATCGATGACCTGATGCTGCTCTGCAACGCCGACATCACCTCTAAAAACGAAAGCAAGGTGAAGCGCTACAAAGACAACTATCAGCTCGTGAAGCAAAAGCTCATCGACATTGAGGAAAAAGACCGTCTGCGTAATTTTCAGCCACCTATCGACGGTACTGAAATCATGGACATTTACGGCCTCACCCCCTCTCGCCCTGTGGGTATCATTAAAGATGCCATTAAAGATGCCATACTCGACGGAGTGATACAGAACAATCGGGAAGAAGCCTACGAATACATGCTGAAAAAAGCAGCGGAATTAGGGCTTCAACCAGTGAAATAAGCATATTTGCCAAATCGTGGCAAATCATATAAATTGAATTATAACTATAAAAAGAAGAAATAATAGTGCCGATTAATGTAGAAGACATGGTAGGAACATTCGAGTATTTCCTCGAAATTGCCGCAACGCTATTCTATGCCATAAGTGGTGTGCGCTTGGCAGCTGTCAAAAAATTTGACTGGTTCGGAGCTTACACAGTTGGATTTATCACTGCCATTGGTGGTGGTACGATGCGTGATGTGTTTCTGAAATGCCATCCCTTCTGGATGCTCGACCCATGGTATTGCATCGCCACCTTTGTTGGCTTTATCCTGGTGGTGGTTATGCAGAGAAAGTTAGTGAAAATTGAAGGCACATTCTATATCTTCGATGCCATAGGACTGGGACTGTTTGTGGATGTAGGCATCTACAAGTCGCTCATGCTCGGTTTCCCGATGTGGGTGGCTATCATCATGGGCACCATCACAGGCGCAATGGGCGGTGTGATGCGCGATGTGTTTATCAACGAGGAGCCGCTTGTGTTCCGCAAAGAGATTTACGCCACAGCATGTATTGGCGGTGGCATCATATATTGGCTGGTGGGCGTGATTGGTGGCAACACCATCTCCCAACTCATGTCATGTGCAATATTCATCATCATTCTTCGCTTCTTTGCCGTGAAGCATAATCTTTCATTCCCCATACTCCACGACGACGAGAACGAATAAACCACACTCTCAAAAAAAGTTATGAAGGTCAAAGTCACTAAAGAAGAAAGCAAGAAAACAGCGATACAGCTCCTGAAATACGGCGTGATAGGCGCAAGCAACACCATTATCACCGCCGTGGCATTCTATGTGCTCAACACGCTCCTGAGTGTTGCCTATGTGCCCGCAAATGCTGTGGGCTACGTGCTCGGCGTGCTCAACAGCTTCGTGTGGAACAGAAACTGGGTGTTTAAAACAAAACAGAACCTCAAACGTGAGGCTCTGCTGTTTGTGATTGGTTTTCTCGTTTGCTACGGTCTTCAGATGGGCGTGAGCGGTGTGATGCTTGAAGTGTTCGATATGAAGAACTACACACTCGACTGGATTCCAAACGCAGGTCAGAACATCGTGATGCTCACATCTATGGTGGTTTACACCATTGCCAATTATATCTACAACCGTACCGTAACTTTCAAGGTGAAAGAATCAAAATAATCCTCGATTCACAAAGACGAATTAACATGCGTAATACAAAAAAATGAAACAACTGAAGGAGAATGAAGGAATAGAGCGCAGTTTGTTGCTTACGATGGCTATTATTGCGGGGTTAACCGTAGCTAACTGCTATTACAACCAGCCTCTTTTAGAAATGATTCGTCACGACATGGGAGTGAGTCAGCATGAGGCAAACCTCATAACCGTTGTCACACAAATAGGCTATGCGCTTGGTTTATGTCTCCTTATTCCTATGGGCGACCTCTACTCACGCCGACGCATAATCGTTGTAAACATGACGGTGGCCGCAATCATGGCGATTACCATTGCCGTTGCCCACAAGGTATGGATTGTTTGGGGAGCCTCTCTTCTGCTTGGTGCATGTTCTGTAATTCCACAATTCTTCATTCCTATAGCCGGTCAATATTCAGAGGAGAAGCACAAAAGTAGAAATATGGGCATCGTTCTATCTGGGTTGCTAACTGGCATTCTCGCATCGAGAGTGGTAAGCGGTTTTGTAGGTGAATGGTTGGGGTGGCGTGAAATGTTTTTCATAGCAGCTCTTGTGATGATTCTGTGTATGTTTCTTACACTCAAGATAATGCCACAAATAAAAAGCAACTATGTGGGCACATACAAGGGTCTGATGGTCAGCGTTTTTAATATTGTGAAGAACAATGGGCGCATACGCCTCTATGCTGTCCGTGCCGCTTTCAGTTTTGGTAGTATGATGGCTATATGGTCGTGCCTCGCATTTAGGTTGGCACAAGCTCCATTCTTTTCAGGTAGTGAGATGGTCGGCACATTAGGTATGTGCGGCATAGCTGGAGCATTGGCGGCAAGCGGTGTAGGCAAACTTGTGAATCAATGGGGCATAAGAAAGATGAGTATTTATGGGGGTTGCTTGCAACTCGTGGCATGGAGTGTGGCCTATCTATTTGGTGACACTTTCATGGGGCTTGTTGTAGCAATCATTTTGGTGGATGTAGGTCTGCAGTGTCTGCAACTGAGCAATCAAAGTGGGTGCATTCAGGAGATACCTCAAGCATCTAACAGAGCTAACACAATATTCATGACAACCTATTTTATAGGCGGATCTTTTGGCACCTATTGTGCTGGATTGGCTTGGACGCAAGAAGGATGGATGGGCGTGTGTGCTGTAGGAGCAATCTTTGCAACAATTTCGCTCTGCATAACATGTTTTAATAGGCGAAGCATTTAAACACAAATCGGTCATTAGGGGTTTGTACACGCCCTAATGACCGATTTAAGTTAGATTATTGATTCTTACACCAGTTCTATCATTTCTTCTGGAGCATTGGTGATGCACTCCAAATGGTCGGTGCGCACGATATAGGTGTTCTCTACGCCAACTGCGCCAACTCCTGGAATCACAAATTTGGGTTCGATAGCCACAACTTGCCCTTCTTCAAGCACATCTCTGCTGCGTGGAGCCAATACAGGTGCCTCGTTGATTTCAATGCCCAAGCCATGACCCACAAATCCGGCTTTCTGCTTATGACCCATAAAATAGTCGGTCAAGCCAGCTTCCTCCACCATTTCCACGGCTTCCTCATAAAGTTGCTTTGCAGGTGTTCCTACTCCAAACTGTGCCAATCGGCGATTAACAGAAATTGACAATTCATGTGCCTTCATCGCAAGTTCCGACACCTCGCCCACTCTAAAGCAGCGTGTCATATCGGTCATATAGCCGTTGAAATTGCCACAAGCATCCACCATTACGGTTTTGCCAGCCACGATAGGTTCACCGCTTGCGCCGACAGGGAGCGAGGCATCTGCGCCAGCACCACCCATCGCAAAATCGTAGGGAGTGGGTGAATCGGCATTGTCGCCCACCAGAATATTGCCCATAAACAGTTCCATTGAGCCGCCTTGCACACGGAACAAACCCAAACAGCCCTCAACGCGAAGCGCACGTTCAATCTCAATTTGCAACTCCACATCGGTCATTCCTGCACGGTAAATGGCAGGAATACGCTCGTATGCGGCTTGATGGTGAATACCGTCTTCTTTCAGCAGATTTTGCTCAAATTCCGATTTCACGCTGCGCAATGCACGAAACATAGCACTGGCATCGGCGATTTCCGCTTCAGGGAACACTTGAGACAAGCGATTGTATTCAGCCACGGTCATCACATCGGTTTTCAATGCCAACTTTGCTGGCTGTTTTTCGAGCAAGGCAGGAATCATTTCCGGTTTTCTGATATAGTACACATTTTCGCATTGCTCAAAACCTACGGGGCGACGAACGCAGTAGTACGCCTTGCCCTCGGCAGAAATATAGGTGTAGCCAGCAAACACGCGTCCGCTGGTGTAGTATAGACTCACATTATCGGCAAGCAACACGGCATCTAAGCCGTTTGCCTTGAGTTGAATGGCAATTTTCTCAACTCGCGCATTAATTTCATTTTCCCAACCTGTAGGAATGAAAGAATTATTGTTCATAATTATCTGAGATTACTTGATTTACAAAATCGTGGAATGAGGAAAACTCAATATCAGCATCGGCACAGTCGCCAAAGCCGTAGGTCATATACACAAACGGCACACCTGCATCATGGGCATGGTTGCAATCAGATTGTGTGTCGCCCACATACACAGCACGCTTGATGCCGTTTCGCTCCATCAGTAGCTTGATGTTCTCGCTTTTCGGCTTCGGGTTCATGCCCCACGACAAATAGTCGGTGAATAGCGAGGTGGTGCCTGTGTAGCTCATGAAATTGACCAGTCCCTTACGGCTGCAATTACTTTGAAGCATGAGTGTGAAGTGCTTGTGCAGTTCCTTCAACCCCTCAAACACTCCCGAATACAGCTCACCGCCGAGCGTGGGCATCAACTGGTCCTCAATCTCCTCCAATCGGGTGAGGAACTGCTTTCGGTCGAGGTGCTTGGGCGTGGTGATAATGCCTTGGGCAAAAATCTCGTCGATGGAATAACCCATGTATTTCAGCAAATCATCTGCCATGATATGACCTTCAATGCCAAACTCCGCCATACACACATTCCAAATGTGGGCATACGACTTGAGCGCATTCCACAGCGTGCCATCCATATCAAATATGATGGCTTCTATATTTTTGAAACTAAACTGATTGCTCATTTTCGGTGAGGTGTAATTGTAATTCCCAAGTTGTGGATTCCTGTAAGTGTTTTGCACCCTGTCATCGCTGGCCACACCACTATCTTGCTCACATCGTCGGGCTTAACGTCGGAAACCACCAACTGGCTGCGCTGATAATAGTCGCCAAAACCGCCGCCCTTGAAATTGCCAAACTCATCGGAAATGGCAAAATTCAGGTTCTTGCGGTCAACATTCCCATCAGCCGCAATGAAGTCGAGCACCAAATTGAGGTTGCCGTAGGAATATGAGGCGGAATGACGCACCGAGAAAGTGATGTCGTAAGTGATAGCGGAATCGCCATACTCTGGGGCGAAAGAAATTGGGGTGTTTTCCATCCAACCTTCATCAGGTATATCGTAAAAGCAAGAATAAGAAGTATGCTTGGGCGCACAAGCGCCTAAGCATACCAATATCATGAGGAGTGCAAGCACACTCCAGTTCCTACTTCTCTGAATTATCTGACGCAGGTGCATTATTATCTTTACGATTATTATCACCCTGACGGCGATTTCTGCCGCCTCCTTGACGGTGATGCCCACATTGGCGGCCACCTCCAGCTTGCTGGCGTGCCTCGTTGCGAACTTGTGCTTGCTCTACATTTTGCGGAGCCTCACCACCTTCGGTTTGGCGATTCTGAGAATTTCTGCCACGAGGCGCACGCTGTTCGCGAGGAGCGTCTTTGCGAGCAGGTTTCTCGTTGGCTGGGCGCTTTTCGCGTGGTTCTTTCTCTTTACCACCACCGTTCTTAGCGGGTTTATTCTTTTTCTTCTTCTTTTTGTCGAATCGGCTAATACTGTCTTGACCAAGCAAATCGCCAAACGCCTTCATCTCAGGCTTCTTGCCGTCGGTGCGTTCGAGTTTGTCGGGCTTCTCGCCCTGCTTGTTCATTTCAATCACCTCAAACACACGATAGGCGCTAATCGTAACCAGATTGGCAGGGATATGCTTATCGGTGGAGTAAGTGATTTGCTTCTTGAAAATATCAGTTTTGAAGTGATAATAAGTGTTGTCTTTGGTTTCAAGAGCCACATCGCGTGGAGGCAACTGCTTCGATGCCTCAACGTAGTCGTCGACCTCAAAATTGATACAGCACTTCAACTTAGCGCACTGACCTGCCAACTTCTGTGGATTGAGCGAAATGTCTTGATAGCGTGCGGCGCTTGTTGCCACCGACACGAAATTCGACATCCATGTGGCGCAGCACAGCGGACGGCCACAAGGGCCAATGCCACCTATGCGTCCAGCCTCTTGGCGTGCGCCAATCTGCTTCATTTCCACACGAATCTTAAACACTTCAGCCAGCACCTTAATCAACTGGCGAAAATCCACACGCTCATCGGCAATGTAGTAGAAGATAGCCTTGTTGCCATCGCCCTGATACTCCACGTCGCCGATTTTCATCTTCAACTTCAAGTCGGCGGCAATCTGGCGCGAACGGATCATGGTGTCGACTTCCTTTGCCTTTGCCTGCTCGAATCGCTCAAGATCCGACGCTTTCGCCTTACGGAACACGCGCAGAATCTCAACGCCCGGCTTCAGGTTGGCTTTCTTCATCTGGAGCTTCACCAAGCTACCCATCATCGACACACGGCCAATGTCGTGGCCTGGGTTGGCTTCCACAGCCACCATGTCGCCCACTTCGAGAGGCAAGTGCGCGCTATTGCGATAGAATCCCTTGCGAGTGTTCTTGAACTGCACCTCCACGATTTCAAAATCGTTGCCGGGAATGTCTCCAAGCCAGTTGGTGCAATCCAAATTGCTTCGCTTTCCGCAGTCGCACTCACACTTGTTGCAAGTGAGGCACTCCTGTCCGGTGATTCCTTTCTTACTTTCTTTATCGTTACTCATCATGAGGCACGATTATTTAGCGTAGCTCACAGCGCGGGTTTCACGAATCACAGTGATACGAACCTGACCTGGGTAGGTGAGTTCGTCTTGAATCTTCTTTGCGATTTCACCGCTGAGTTTTTCGGTTTCGGCATCTGAAATCTTGTCGGCACCCACAATCACGCGCAATTCACGACCTGCTTGGATAGCGTAGGTCTTCACCACGCCTGGGTAAGAGAGAGCCAAACGCTCAAGGTCGTTCAAACGCTTGATGTAAGCCTCTACCACTTCACGGCGTGCACCTGGGCGTGCACCAGAAATGGCATCACACACTTGCACGATAGGAGCATACATGCTGAGGGCTTCCTCTTCATCGTGGTGAGCAGCGATAGCGTTGCAGATATCGGGCTTTTCCTTATATTTTTCAGCCAATTTGCTGCCGAGCAGTGCGTGTGGCAGTTCTGGCTCTTCATCGGGCACTTTGCCGATGTCGTGGAGCAGACCAGCACGGCGCGCCTTCTTTGGATTCAAACCAAGTTCGCTTGCCATGATAGCACAGAGGTTTGCGGTTTCGCGAGAGTGCTGGAGCAAGTTCTGACCATAACTTGAACGGTATTTCATCTTACCAATCAGACGAATCATTTCGGGGTGCAAACCGTGGATACCCAAGTCGATAGAGGTGCGCTTACCGGTTTCGATAATTTCCTCTTCCACTTGCTTGCGAACCTTAGCCACCACTTCCTCGATGCGAGCAGGGTGGATACGGCCGTCGGCCACGAGCTGGTGCAAAGCCAAACGTGCGATTTCGCGACGCACTGGGTCGAAACCTGAAAGCACGATAGCCTCTGGGGTGTCGTCAACGATGATTTCAACACCGGTTGCGGCTTCAAGAGCACGAATGTTGCGGCCTTCACGACCGATGATGCGTCCCTTGATGTCGTCGTTGTCGATATGGAACACTGTCACTGCATTTTCAATGGCAGTTTCGGTGGCTACACGCTGAATGGTTTCCACAATGATGCGCTTTGCCTCCTTGTTGGCAGTCATCTTTGCGTCGTCCATAATGTCGTTGATGTAAGATGCTGCGGCAGTCTTAGCCTCATCTTTCAGCGATTCCACGAGTTTTTCCTTAGCCTCGTCGGCAGAAAGACCACTCACGCGTTCGAGGGTTTCGCGCACGCTCATTTCCATGCGGTCGAGTTCTTTCTTTCTATCGTCGAGCAATTCACTCTTATTGTCGAGCGAAGCCTTCAACTTCTCGTTTTCGGCTTGTTGGCGGTCAGTTTCTGATTTCTTGCGTTGAAGGTCGGCTTGCTGTTGCTTCACCTGAATTTCGTGTTGCTTGAGTTTTGCTTCCTCGGCCTGCACCTTTGAGAGGCGTTGGTTAGCCTGCTTTTCAGCATTACTCTTAATGGAAAGACCTTCTTCCTTACCTTTAATCACTTCATTGTTCTTCAGAACCTCTGCTTCAAGCTTCGCTTTTTCGAGGATAGAGTTAGCTTGAGATTTCGCGTTTTTGCGAGTTACGGCAAGCGTGACACCAATACCTATTACAAGTGCCACAATCACCGATACAACAGTCAATACTATGGAATCCATAACGGAATGAATAAATAATTTTATATATATTAATAAAAAAAGCACCGCTCACCAAGCACGCCGACAACCCATTGGCATCGGTGTCGCTTGTAGAGAAGTGCAGGAACCTTAAATAAACAAATTTATGCGATGCTTGCTATTGCACGGCACAGCAGTGCCATAGGGCATCATTTCATATCTTGATGACTATTTCATCGAGTTCTTTCTCGAAATCAGTCAGCAGTTCGTTAGTAGCCTTATTGTCGCGATACGCCTGCGAATACAAACGCGCGAACTGGAATGCCACCTTAGCCATCACCTCTTCCGACGAATCCGTGCCTTTGAATCGTGCCATCCACTTGTTCCACAACGTGTTCACAAGCTTCTCCGACTCTCGGTAGAGGGCTTCATCATCCGCTGGAATGCTAAGGGCAAAAGGCTTAACATCAGCAATACGAATATTAATATTTTGTTTCTTATCTGTAGCTGGCATAGCATCATTCATTTAATTGAGAGATGCATTTGTCGATATCCCGCACTAATGAGGAAATCATTTTCTTGGCTTCGGCCGCTTTCTCGCTGTTGGGCACGAAATGGCGTGCCATAGTGAGGTAATGATTGTCGGTGGAGAGTTTTTCGTTCTCCTTCTTCAGAACTTCCATTTCGCTCTGAAGTTGGGCGACAACCTGCTCAAGACGCTCTTTTTCAGCATTAAGCACATGGTATTTATCTACCAAAACTTTACTTTTGGTGACAATCCGCGCAAGAGTTTCTTGTAGTTCAGAAGCCATTTTACTCCATTTTTCTACAAAATTAAGAAATTCTCACAAATTATCAGCAATAAAAGCCCTCTTTTTTCCAACAAAAAAATGATTTAAGTAAAGATTTAAGAAATAATGCGCAAATCGGTCAGAATGCTTTGCGATACTTGTCGTCGGCGCTATCTTCCATGATGCTCAGGTAACTCGCATAGCGGCTTTGGCTGATGCGCGACTCCTCCACAGCCTGAAGCACAGCGCAGCCAGGCTCGTGGGTGTGGGTGCAGTTGCCAAATCGGCAATTCTCCGAAATCTTGAATATCTCACGGAAATAGTGCGCCACCTCGGTTTTCTCCAAATCGATGGTGCCGAAGCCCTTCACTCCTGGGGTGTCGATAATTGCGCCGCCGCCTGGCAAATCGAGCATTTCGCTGAATGTGGTGGTGTGCATACCGGTGTGGTGGGTTTCCGACACATCGCCCACCTTCAAATTAGCATCGGGCACAAGCATATTAATAAGCGAACTCTTGCCCACACCCGAATTTCCACTAAACAGGGTGGTCTTGTCTTTCAGCTGCGCTTTGAGCTGGTCGATGCCCTCTCCTGTGAGAGTCGACATCTTAATCACGGGATAGCCAATGCTCTCATATAGATATGCGAAAGCGTCGAGCAGTTCCTTGTCTTCTTCTGCGGTGAGCAAGTCAATTTTATTGATAGCCATCACCACGGGCACACGATAGGCTTCAGCCGTGGCAAGAAAGCGGTCAACGAAAGTAGTGCTGGTTTCGGGATTGGTGAGCGTAACCACCAATACCGCCTGCGAGAGGTTGGCTGCCAAAATCTGAAATTCCTTGGAAAGATTGCTGGCGCGACGAATAATGTAATTGCTTCGCGGCTCAATCTTCACGATGAAAGCTGTGCCGTCGGGCTTGATTTCGATAGTCACGATATCACCCACAGCCACAGGATTGGTACACCGAAATCCCTTCAATCGGAAATTTCCCTTGATTTTACAATTCACCACTTCGCCCGCTTCGGTGCGGACGATGTACCAACTTCCAGTATTTTTAATTACCAACGCTTTCATCATATTGATGCAAAGTTAATAAAAAATATCATATTGCCCATAAATCAGCCCATAACAAAAAATTTGCAACTTTCTTGCGTGCGCCCGTGCGTACACAAGGGTTTTCCTCGCGCGCACGCGCGCACGCAAGGATTTCGAAAAAAAATTCACTTTTATTTATTCGCTTGATATTCTGATGTTTAAAATAGTAATTTTATACCCGTTTTTAGTAACCGTTTGATAAATAATGGGTTAAAAATTTGGACAAATGAAAGTGGTTGATTAACTTTGCATCGTGTTTTAGAACAAATTAGTAACAAAATCAATTAATTATGAACGTAGAAACTATTGGTTTGTGGGCTGGTGCAGTTTGGAATGCACTCAACGACGCAAACGGTTCATTGACTGTAAAAGGTCTGAAGAAAACCACAAAACTCAAAGAAAAAGAAGTGTTCGCAGCTATCGGCTGGCTCGCTCGTGAAGGTAAGGTTAACGTAACTGAAATTGAAAAGGACGTTGAAGTAAACCTTATCTAATTCATTCCCAAGCACATAATTTATTTGTGTAAAATACTATTACAAAAATGGGTAGCAACCAATCGGTGCTACCCATTTTATATGTTTTACGATATGCTATAATTAGAATTTGCCGCCCATTTTCAGATAGAGGGCGTAAACTGCATAGAAATCTTTGATTTGATCTTCGGTGAACTTCTTCACATGGCTGAAGCCTCTGGCACCAATAAACACCACACGCGCCCATGTGGCATGCGACAAGGCATAAACCAAGTCCTTATCGGCAACCGTCAATTCCTCGTCTAATGTTTCCCAATAGAAACGCGAACCGTGCTTGCCAGTTTTTGGCAAATTCACTGGTGTGAAGTCGTAGCCGAAGCCATTCACAACAAACCTCACGCTTTCAATTTGCAAGGGGTCGTCGGCATAATATTGCGCATGGAAGCGAAGTGGCTGTGGCTTACCGTCCTCAATATCAAAGTAGAAAAACATGTCGTTGTTGGTCACTTCCATTTTCACATCTTTTGGAATCACACGATCCGACGACACACGGAGCGTTTTCGACAGTTCTTTCTTCGATTCTTTAATTTTCTCATCCACCCACTCCAATGGTTGTGGCCCCCATTGCAGATTATCAAGAGAGTAGTCAATGGCTAAAAGTGAGTCGAGTTTGGCTTGCGCAGCCTCACGACGCGCCTTTCTCGCCTTCATTTCTTCCTCAAACTCAGGGTCGTCCTGTGCGCGTTGCTTCAAATAGCGTGTAATGCGCGCCTGACGCTCCTTCTCTTCCTGCAACTGGCGCTTACTCAGTTTTGCAGGCTTCTCCTCGTCTTGCGGTTGAAGATAGTAAGTGGTGTTGTCGGTCGAATCAACCACAATCACCGCGGGCTTCTTGTGCAAGCGACGCACAGGCATTTTCGAACGCCAGTTATCAGTGTCATCATCTTGTGCAAAGGCGGAAATTGCGAATACAGAAACAAATAAAAGTAGAATTATGCGATAAAAATTTGCTCTCATTATAAATATATATGTGTATTTTGATAGTGCAAAATTAGTGATTTCCACAAACATACGCAAATCAAGCCTTCGCACTCTCCATTTTTCATTTGTATAATCTGATAGCTTGCCGTAACTTTGTACATACAAATATCATTAATCCCTTATACAATCATGACAAAAATTGGATCTTTCGGCACTGAAATCGGAAAGAAGGCAATGCTTCTTGGCAGTGGCGAACTCGGAAAAGAAGTGGCTATTGAGCTTGTACGCTTAGGAGTGGAAGTGGTGGCTTGCGACCGTTACGAAGGCGCGCCAGCCATGCAAATCGCTCAAAAAAGCAGAACTTTCAACATGCTCGACGGTGTGGCTCTGCGCTCGGCTATCGAGGAAGAACGCCCCGACCACATTATCCCTGAAGTGGAGGCTATCGCCACCCCTACCCTTGTGGAGCTTGAAAAAGAGGGCTTCAATGTTACTCCTACCGCCAACGCTGCCCGACTGACAATGAACCGCGAAGGCATTCGCCGATTGGCAGCCGAAACACTTGGCGTACCCACCTCTCCTTATCGCTTTGCATCAACAGAGGAAGAATTTAAGGAAGCCATTAAAGAAGTGGGCATTCCTTGCGTGGTGAAACCTATTATGAGTTCTTCTGGCCACGGACAAAGCACCGTAAAATCAGAGGCCGACATCGACCGCGCTTGGCACATTTCACAAGAGGGCGGCCGTGCAGGAGCCGGCAGAGTGATTTTGGAAGGATTTGTGGATTTCGACTACGAAATCACCCTTCTCACCGTGCGCAACGTGGCTGGCACACAATTCTGTGAACCAGTAGGCCACATTCAGCAAGACGGCGACTACCGCTATTCTTGGCAGCCACAAGCCATGGCACCAATGGCGATTGAAAAAGCGCAAGAAATTGCGAAAAAGGTGACCGACGCACTTGGCGGATATGGCATTTTCGGCGTGGAAATGTTTATCAAGGGCGATGATGTGATCTTCAGCGAAGTATCGCCTCGCCCACACGACACCGGCATGGTGACAATGATTTCACAAAACATGAGTGAATTTGCGCTCCACGCACGCGCATTGATGGGATTGCCTATCCCTGCCATTCGCTTCTACGGTCCATCGGCAAGCAAAGCCATCGTGGTGGAAGGCGACAGCAACCGTGTGGAATTTGAAAACGTGGATAAGGTGCTTGAAGAACCAGGCGTTGACATTCGCATCTTCGGCAAACCAGAAGTGAAAGGACACCGCCGCATGGGCGTGATTCTCGCCACTGCCGACAGCGTGGAAGAAGCCATCGCAAAATGCGACAGAGCCTACGCAAAACTGAAAATCAACGTTCTCCCAGCGAAGTAATCCAACAAGAAAATAAAAAAACAAAGGGGGCGCACACACAACATGCGTCCCTTAGTTTTTTGGTCAATGATTGCACCTAAATAATGGTTCAGTGGAACATTCCTGGGGATAGATTATGCATTGTTGCCGAATCGTGAATGGAATCAAAAACAAAAACATAAAAAACAGCCTT
>OQVR01000528.1_pt1 | contig 16996 bp, 15 predicted proteins | sample 1691521 | NCBI WGS metagenome assembly OQVR01 (sample SAMN03418256, study PRJEB22391) | human gut metagenome | biome: human-gut; feature: organic feature; material: feces | host: Homo sapiens | place: Tanzania | collected 2013-01
ACCTTGTGTAACAATTCGTACAATGTCATATCTCATGTTTTTATCGTTATTTGCCGGCAAAGATATTGACGTGCTGACCCAATTATCAATACAGGTTAAATGTTTCTTGTAAAAACTCACAAAAACAGAAGTTTTTTCAACCAGTGCTAATAATTGTCACACCTTCATAATACTTTTGCCGCAACATTAAAGATACAGTTATGAAAAAGTCTACAAAATATGAAAGCGCTGTAAACCTTCCCATCTACATTGCTAAAGTTAATGGAATTGCAAGATATAGCCCACACCTGTGTAAGTTCGTTTCACACATAAGAAGTTTTTCATGTGCAAAACGCAAAGATTTATACATGTCTTAAACACAAGTTAGTGTTAAACCTAAGGAATTTATCTTCTTTCTAATAGTTTTATACTAACTTTGTGCGCAACATCGACAACCTGCTCTACGAAGTCAGTGTGCCGCAGCCGCCCTACACACAGGGCCGACATGAAGAGTCTTATCGGCCCACCTTTAATTCGTTTTTATCACACACTTATGAAAATCAGAAAATTTTTAGCATTGGCATCATTGGCATTGCTGCCCTTGTGCAGCATGCAGGCCAAGACACACGAAGCCGACGAAGGCAAGATGAACCAGTTTATCGATAACCTGATGGCTAAGATGACACTACAGGAGAAAATCGGACAGCTAAACCTCTCCGTCACTGGAACAATCGTTACGGGACAGGCCAAAAGCAGCGACATCGCCGGAAAGATAACGCGCGGCGAAGTGGGCGGACTGTTCAATCTTAAAGGCGTGAAGAACATACGCGACATGCAGAAGATAGCGGTAGAGCAAAGCCGCCTGAAGATACCGTTGCTGTTCGGCATGGACGTTATCCATGGCTACGAGACGGTGTTCCCCATTCCCTTCTCGCTCTCTTGCTCATGGGACATGCAGGCCATAAAGCGCAGCGCACAGATAGCGGCACAGGAGGCATCGGCCGACGGCTTAAACTGGACCTTCTCGCCCATGCTCGACATCTGTGTAGACCCGCGCTGGGGACGCATGGCAGAGGGCAGTGGTGAGGATCCTTACTTAGGCTCACAGGTTGCCCGCGCCATGGTTGAAGGCTATCAAGGCACCGATCTGTCGGCACCTAATACAGTGATGGCGTGCATCAAACATTTTGCTCTTTACGGTGGCTCTGAGGCGGGGCGCGATTATAACACGGTCGACATGAGCCGCTGGCGCATGTTCAACTATTACATGCCTCCCTACAAGGCCGCCGTCGATGCAGGCGCCATGAGCGTAATGACCTCCTTCAACACCTTCGAGGGCATACCGTCCACCGCCAACCGCTGGCTGCTTACCGATGTGCTGCGTGGCATGTGGGGCTTCAAGGGAATGGTCGTGACCGACTATACTGCCATCGCCGAGATGATAGACCACGGTTTGGGCGATCTCAAGACCGTGTCGGCACTTGCCCTGAACGCCGGTACTGACATGGACATGATGTCTGACGGTTATCGTGGCACGTTGGCTCAGTCGATAGCCGAAGGCAAGGTATCTGAAGCCGCTGTCAACGCCGCCTGCCGACGCGTCTTGGAGGCCAAGTGGAAGCTCGGACTCTTTGCCGACCCTTATCGCTATTGTAACGAGAAGCGTGCCAAGAAAGAGATCTTCACTCCAGCCCACCGCGCGGAGGCCCACAACATTGCCGCCGAGACATTCGTCCTTCTGAAGAACAATGGCAAGATACTGCCCTTGCAGAAAAAGGGACGCATAGCCCTTGTCGGCCCATTGGGCAACAGCAAGCGCAACATGTCGGGCACATGGAGCCTGGTTGCCCGCTTCGATGAGAACAAAACGCTGCTGCAAGCCATGAAAGAGGCTGTGGGCGACAAGGCAGAGGTGCTGTATGCCAGAGGCTCCAACTTCATGCACGATACCAAGCTTGAGGCTAATGCAGGAATATCTGAGCGCGACAAACGTTCCGACAAGGAGATTCTCGATGAGGCCATCGCCGTGTCACGCAATGCTGATGTCATCGTGGCTGCCGTGGGCGAGTCGTCGGAGATGAGCGGCGAGTGTTGCAGCCGCAGCAGCCTTGACATGCCCGATGCCCAGCGCGACATGCTCGCCGCCCTGAAGAAACTTGGCAAGCCCATCGTGCTACTCAACTTCTCTGGCCGTCCAACGGTGATGACATGGGAGAACGACAACTTTGATGCCATTCTCAATGTGTGGTTTGGAGGATGCGAAACGGCAGATGCCATCTGCGACGTGCTCTTTGGCGACAAATGTCCGAGCGGCAAGCTAACCGCCACCATGCCCAAGAGCGTGGGACAGATTCCGCTCTACTATAACCACCTCAACACAGGTCGTCCGCTTGAGGAAGGCAAGTGGTTCTCAAAGTTCCGAAGCAACTACCTCGACATCGACAACGATCCTCTATTCCCCTTCGGCTATGGTCTGTCTTATGTCACGTTTAGCTATGGCAAACCCCGACTCTCATCCGACACCCTCACGATGGGTGGCAGCCTGACCCTCACAGTTGACGTCACCAACACTGGCGATCGCGATGCCGACGAGGTGGTACAGCTGTATGTTCGCGACCTTGTTGGCAGCTTGTCACGCCCAGTGAAAGAGTTGAAAGGCTTCAAGCGTATAAACTTGAAAAAGGGCGAGACCAAGACGGTGAACTTTACCGTTACTCCCGATGATCTGATGTTCTACAACCAGCAGCTCAAGTATAAGTGTGAGCCAGGCGACTTCAACATCATGGTCGGTCCCAACAGCCGTGATGTGCAGACGCTTAAGTTTAGCTTAAAATAGGCTGAGGCATAGCAATCCTTCTTAACTGATCTAATAAAAAAAGCGGAAACCAAAAGGTTATAATGCAACCTTAAGGTTTCCGCTTGTCTTTATCAGAATGACTGATACTATCCAGCTGAAAATAAGTATTATTAAGCTTGTTCTTGATTTTTATTACTGTTCTGATAGCAGCTTGCGTCAGAGCAAGCTTAGCACTTCTCCTTCAGCATGTTCCAAAGGAACAGCGTATTGCCAATAATATATCGGCGCCACATGCGCTTCGGCTCCTTCAGCAGTCGGTAGAGCCACTCCAGTCCGTGACGCTGCCACCACATAGGAGCACGTTCCACAGTACCGGCGAAGAAATCAAACACAGCACCGATAGTTCCAACATGGCAGTGAATATCCAACTCTTCCCAATGCGAATAAGTCCACTTCTCCTGCTTCGGTGCGGTCATACCAATCCAGAGCAAGTCTGGATTAACCGCATTGATGGCATCAATGATAGCCTTATTATCCTCCTCCGAGAACTCCGGCTTGTACGGCGGCGAGTAGGTAACGATCTTCAAGTGCGGGTATACCTCCGCAGCCCGCTTCACAATCAGATCGAGCACCTTCTGCGAGCTGCCCATGAACATTACCGTGAGCGGACGCTCACGGAATTTTGAGTTTTGAATTTTGAATTTTGCGCTCGGCTCGTAGAGACGCTTGCCTGAGCAAGAATGGTCGGCTGAAGCCGAAGAGGAATTGTCCAATGAAGAATTATTCATTCCACATTCTTCACCATTCACTCCACATTCCACATTCTTCATTCCACATTCTTCGAGTTTGTTCATTTCAAACTCGAAGAGATCCCATCCTGCTATTCTTTCTTTCGGCTGGCTCTTAGCCTTTATCCATCTGCACGCCTTCACGATGCTCACCCCGTCAGGAATGAGCACATCACCGTTTGTCAGCGCCTCAGCGAACAGTTCATCCTTACACGCCGTGTTGTACGAATGAGCGTTAATTGTGTTAATGAGCAGTTTGCCCTCCGGCAGCGCGGCAAGCTCCGCCTTGCTACCAAGTATATTTAAGTTTTTTAATCGAAACATCAATCTTGAATTTATAATCAAATTCTCCCTTTTTCAAAAGTTATCACTTTAGATGCGCATCAAAAAAATCCAATAACGGCTTCAAAGCCTCTCGTGTTAAATCCCAATATTTAGGATCATCAAAAAGCCAGAATCCGGAACCTATCTTGTCGCGCTGCTTTTTATTTAACTGCTGCGAAGTGATATAAGTATGGAGCTTTGCTTTACGATTAGGCAGATTGTATTTTTGATTGTTTTCAGAATCCTTTGCTCCTTGAATACATGTTTCATAGTCCTCAAAGCAATTCCACCAATCTTTATGCAGATCCTTGCGGATAAGACTCTCCATCATAAGATTCATATTATCTGATTTCTATTTCCTGGGTTAAAGAATAATCAACACTGTCAAGAGAATACGTATACGACTTCAGTTCGTAATCGGCAGTTCGCTGCAATTTAAAACATACGATAGAGTCATCATACTCCTCGCCAGACTTTGCAGCGTCACGCAAACCTTTTATTGAATCCAGGTCGTGTGTAGTGGCAAAAATCTGCACATTGTTTTTCTTAGCTACAGAAATAATCGCTCGCCACACCCCTTTCATAACAGAATAGTGGAAGCCATTACTCAATTCGTCTATCAACACTATACCATTTTTACATTCGTATATGGTGGTCAAGATAGATAAAATCTTGCGTGCTCCGTCTCCCATCATATTTATAGGGATACGCTTATCCAGACCGATATCCACCAAAACCTCATTTTGCGAAAGAACAAAATCCTTGATATTTGGTTCTATGAGTCGCAATGCGTTAACGATGAACGCCTCGTCCTTGTTCTTTATTACGTCTACAAGTCCGTCAATAGAAGTCGTAAAGTCGAACTTCGGATTAAGGTATCTACATGTGAGTTTCTCCTTATAATGTGCAGGCATCTTTATTCGTTGCTCCAGAGAGTTGTTAGAAGAATGCGACAATATTATTGAAGACTCGTAAGCATGCTCGTCAACCTTATACTTTAATACCAAACCATACTTATTGTCAGGATCGGTAGAAGCCACATTGTTGTCTTCGCCCAAAAGGTTCACCTTGCTTGAAGACGACTCAACAACAGATATTTGCAATTCTCTTGTTTCGTCATTCTCAGCCTTTATTACGATAGGGCTGCTCATGTCAAGAGAATAGAAGTCCAGCTTCATATCAGAAGGTTCCAATCGACGATAGTTGCGTATGATGTTAACATTAAGAGGCAACTTCGGATTTGATATACCTGATATGAGAAAAATGGCATCCAAAAGTGACGACTTGCCACAGTTGTTCTTTCCGAAGAAAAGATTTATCTGTTTCAAGCCTTCTATTTTCGAGTGTTTTATACCACGTAATCTATTTATTTCAATATTATGAAACATTGCTTTAATAATTTAAAATGACGAAATAATGGCACATCGTGTGCAACGATGTCCGATTGTTCCTTGACCGTTGTTAACGTTCGAAACGCATTCAAAAATAATAAAAAAAAGGCAATGTGGTCGTGCAGGTAGGCTAAACGACTATATATTTAACGTTTGTTATCACAATTATTAACGCCCCCACACCTACTCATTCTTTATCTAAGATATATCACTTATCTTACTTTCTCATACCACTCCACCATCGTTTTGGCTTTCTCCTCCCACGACAGTTCGGTTTGTCTTTGCTTGCAGTTCTCCGACAGTTGCTTGAGCAGTGTTCTGTCATGCTCCAAATCGTTAAGCAACTTTGCGAAGTCGGCGGCTGATTGCGCTGGATTGGAGAGAGCCACCTTTCTGCCTACCTTGTCGTTCACGGCATCGCCCTGACCGCAAGTATCGAAACATACCACGGGGAGATTGTTACCAATTGCCTCCAACACCACATGCGGCGTGCCTTCTGCTACACTGGTGAAGAAGAACACGTCCGACGCTTGCATTAACTTCTGCACCTCGTCGTGACTGACCGCACCATGCCATACACATTGGTCGGCAATGTCTAAGCCTTCAGCCATCTGCTGATAAAAAGCCGAATCACCACCACCTACGATGTGTAGTCTGAACTTGTTGTTGCCAATAGATGCCATGGTCTGTAAAGCCAGAGCCAACTGCTTGCGGAAATCCATCTTGCCAACCCAAAGCACATCGAAAGTCTCCTTTTTCGATTTGTCCGTAACGGGATGCTCTTGAACGTAGCAGCCGGTTTCATTAAGCAGTGGCGAGTCGATGCGCATGTATTTCTTGAACGAGTGCTGCGAGTTTGAGGAAGCGGAGAAAACAACAGAGGCCTGACGGGCAGCCTTAAGCACACGTCCCGAATATCTCAACTGAATGCCAGTGAGGAAGTTCTTCAGTCGCATGAACAGCTTTGTTTTTATGCTCGCCCCATCCAAGTATGCCACGGGGAACTTGTCCTTAGCATCCACTGGTCCCCAAACAAACGGCACGCCATTTTCTTGCGACAACTTCCAGAGATAGCCCGGCTCACGAAATCCTATCATATTCAGCTGATGCAGCATGTCAATATGCTCAGAAGAACAAATCTCCTTCGCCATGAGATACGTCTTCCACTGCCACTCACGATAATACTTGTAGAATCGCCAGTCGCCCTGGTTCCAGCACATCTTGCGAATTTCTTCCGACACGGGATTATAATAGAAGTGCATGTTCTTGCCCTGCTCCAACATAGGCACCACGGCCTCTATCTTCTCCCGAAACTCCCCTTCGGTTATGATATACAGTTCGCAGAACTTGGCAAGATTGCTCACCCAGTTCCACGCCATTCCTGGCTCGCTGCCCATTTCTGGCGAGCAAGCATATGCATTAATTAAGATTTTAATCATAATTTTTTAATGATTATAAGACACCACCTTCTTGCATTTGTATGATAGTGTCTTGTTTTAATTTAGTCAATGGTTCTTTGTGAATATCATTTGGGTCTAATGATACTTCATCAGCCATATATGCCAAGACATCAGCTTTGGTAGGATTAAGATTGTAGGCTTGTGAGAAAGCTGCAACCAAGTTATCTGTCATCTTATATCCCTTGGCATACATAACTTCCTCTCATACCATCTATAGCCTCATCATAGCGTTTTAGATATTTATCAACGATTTGTGTAGATAAGTCATCAAGATGAGGGCATCTACTATGAATATTATTCAACTGAATGTTCCGTAGCAGCTCTAAATTTTCAATCGCGTCAGCAATTGATACAGACTTGTTCTGACTTGCATTATCATTTATATCAAATGTTTGACAATCTGCCAGTTTCTTAGGCTTTATCTGCTTTAATAATTGTCTGCAAGATACGTAAGGCTTGTTTTGTATCAACCAGTTATAAACAGCAGTAAGACAAAGCATCTGCTGATTTTCTCTTTCATCAAGTTGTTTTATCTCAATGGCATTAACATAACCATCAAAGACCTGATGAAATAAGTTTTGCATTTTTTTCATATTATCCTGAGCATCCGACAATAACATAATCATTCTTTGTACTTCATTGATAAACCCAAGTGAGGGTTGGTAGCACTGTCTGAAGAAGATTGTCAAACAAGTAGAATAATGTGAATACAAGGAGTTTAATTCCTTCAAATTATCTTTTGAACTTTTGACATCACCATTCTCCTCTTTATTTTTTTCATAACCTAATCCGAATCTATTTATTTCAGATACAGGCAACTCTATGTTAGTATTTAAAATCTTATCACACACATTTTTATAAGCAAGGTCCATTTTGACATTGTGCGCTTTATCAACCCTGTGAATCTCATCTATAGCCTGCCAATATTCTTTTATAACATCAACAAATAGTTTACGCAAAGTAATTAATTGATCACAATAAGCCTTTCTGGAAGGAAGAACATAGCTCCTTTCATATAGATGCACCATCATTATGCGTGGTTCTTGCATCTCGTCAAGCGGCAGGTTTCCTCTACTTATATGTTTTTCAAAAGGCAAATCTATATCTTTAAAAATATCATCTTTTATAATTTCTGAATGATATACATCTGCATTAGGAAAGGCTTTCCTGAGCAAATTAATATGATGCATATTTATGTTATGCATCTTATCCCCATTTCCATATTGTTCTCCCGCAGTAAAATAATCGAAGAAAGAAAGACATTTGACCTCATTAGCACAGATATCAAACTCCAAGATATTGTTTTGAATTCGAAATTGCTTAACGAAGTTTTCTTCCAGTTTATTATATGTGGTAGAATCGTAACCAGCCAGTTTAAGACCAAGAAGTACATCTGCCATTTCATCCAAATCACTCGAATTTTCAGCCTCTATCTTAAACTCTGCGAAATTAGGCTTGTAAGAGAGCTGTAGATTACATATTGTTAAGAATTTTGCCAACCAATAATATTCACGCCACTCTTTAGGTTTCTCCAAGAAAATAGAACTATCAAGCCATCCACGTAAAAAGTAAAAGACGTCAGTTTGCGATGAAAATCTTTTCCTAACATCATCCATAGTAATTCCAATATAGACACCAAACATTTTATCTACAGACTCATCAAGTTCTATTTCCGTAAAGTTAACAGGCACCAAGTACTGCCAACACAGAGGCGCAGTTTGCCTTAACCAATCAAACGCAGTCTGATTATTCTCAATATAAAGTTTGACTCCACACCACACCAAAGTCCTTGCCACTATATACGCTTGCATAGAGTTTATCTTCTTTCCATCCAGTTCCCTTAAAAGAGAATCTGGCGTATATTTACCTTCATCTAAAAGGGTCATAAGGAACAAAAGACTTGTATTTTCATTTATATACTCGAACAATTCCATACCAATTTCCTCTAACCCTTTTCTATAATTTCTAAATATCTCTTCAACAATGATATGAGTTCTAATGGGGTGAACATCTGAAAACCCATCATCATTATAATCAAAGAATTCACCTTTCATCTGGTCTATACATCGAGAAAACTCTATTGGTGAAAGATGACACAAGTTACGAATGGCATCCACAGAAATATTACCCTGCAAGACATTTGACACAGCTACATACTGAAGGAGGAAGGCATTATCTTTATCCAGACTGGCTATCTGTCCAGATATTCTTGATCTAAGAGGAACACCTTGAGTCAGGAAATACACATATTCAAGCAATGTTTGAGGGTGTCCACAATCATTCCAAGCCTCTTCAAATATATCAACACGACACAAGCCTCTTTCGCATAGATTGTCAAAAATATCCTTTGCCTCAAACTCTGTTAAATCTACTGCAAGAGTAGAGTAATGAAGGTTTGTGTTTATCTTGTTAAAACATCTATTCCAATCATCTTGTCGGATTGTAACTATGCATTTTACAAATGGAGTATCTTCTATTTCATTTACCACCTGAATCCATGAAGTGTCGTATGGCTGTACATCCAAATATACGAAAGCTTCGCTCTTCAAACCTTTAGAAATATCGTTGACGGTAGCAATAATCTGCGATATGTTATTCTGATTTACATACTTAATCTCATATCGTAAAGGGCAGCCACAAATCTTCAAAAAGCGATAAGCCAAACTGCTTTTTCCAGAACCTGATACACCCGTTATGAAAACGAGACTATTGTCTTTCAGCTTATCATACAGCTGTTGCAACTTTTCTTCCCTTACTACATCATAATTCTTGGCAATATGAATTTCCTTTGCAGATACACCTTGATAATAAGATGTTTCAGAATTAGCATCTTCTTGATAATCTGACTGAAAAAGCGGAATCACAGTTAGTCCAAATTGGGTAAAGAATTCTTTTTGACGCACAGTGAACTCAATAATTCGCCCAACCTGGCAACATAAATCGTCATAGGTAGCAGACTTTCTATTTATTACAAGATGGCAAATCCACTGAATCAAATAATCCTTTACGATTAAAGGATCTATCGATGGAAAACGATTCTTTAATACAGATTCAACACAGTTTTCCAACTCAGTTTCCGATTTAGACTGCCACAGGATTTTGGAAGCCAGTTTCTTAGAAGAAGCATAATCCAGATGAAGAGATTTCTCTTTTTTGAGTAGCTTTAAAAGAGAGGATGCCTTGGTCAATTTATCAGAAATCAACCCCTTGTCATTGCCATGCCCTACCGCCACAAACGAGATCTTAACCTCAGTATTAGCGTCTAAACTATCCTTGCCACGAGAAAACAAAGAAGTGGACTTTGCCTTGGAAAACAGATCTGCATACCCGATTGCCCCAGAATAACATTTCACCTGTACGGTCTCAATAATTTTGCCACACAAATATATGTCTAAATCTTCTCTTCCTTCAGGCATGAATACCTCTTTAGAATCAGCCGACTCCAACATCCTATACAACGTATAGAGATATTGGACGTGATAACCATATAATATTGAAGCTACTGACATAACTATAACTCTTTTAAATCAGATATAGTATATCTATCTTTTTTTGAATAAATTTCCTTCGCCATGAGATACGTTTTCCACTGCCACTCACGATAATACTTGTAGAATCGCCAGTCGCTTCATTTATTCTTAAACTTATTCTTCGTTCTTCTCCACACCTGCTTCAACGCCCTAAAGCAGAAAGCAAGTCGGTGGTTTGTGTCAATATCTACGTTTAGCGAGAAGTCGCGTTTTAGCAAGCCATTGTCCTTCACGACATGCGTATCGAACGTCATCTTCACGTCATTGTCCACGTTCTCCTCATGAATTATCTCTATCCACATCGGCTGCTCACGGTTGTTGATGTGCGCCACCCTTGCCAAGCCGTGCCTCTCCAGCAGGAAGTGACTGCCGAAGCCATAGCAGGTGCGTACAGCAGAGAGAGATGATTCTGTAGCAGACAAGCACTCCGCCAGTGTGAGGAAATGGTTGTTGGGGTAATGGATGCGAGTCGAGAAATGGCGCAACTGTGTGAAGGTCTGCAAGCCATAGTCGAACGAAAGGAACCGCTTCTCGTTATGGCTCAACCCGAACCCGACACATTCTTTCTGCACCTGCTCCACAAACATCCTGGCGATACAGTCGTCGTTGTCGAGATAGGTGGTTAGGCAGAGGTCGCCCTCTTTCCATCCCTTTTGCTTCAAGTCTGCCATCACCACCTGCCTGAAGATGTCCGCAAAGCGGCAAGCATACTCCGCCCTCACCGCCACGAACTTCATCTGCGTACAGACCTTGCGATACGCCTTTATCCTCTCTCTGAGATCCGCCGGCGTGTCAGCGCCCACAAGCAATATCCAGCGGAACTCCTGGCAGGTCTGCCCCGCAACAGACGGCAGGCAGTAAGTCTCAAACAGCTTCAGCCGTTTCCTTATCCACTCTCCCCTATCTATCGTCTGTCCGTTCTTGTCCTCCTGCCAAAGAGCCAAGTTGAAGCGTGTAAGCAAATAATGATAAATCATTTTTAATCTCCTTAATGGAAAGTAACGTAAGAAATACGCCTCTCATTGTCTATTAAATTATATCTAATAAATCGAAACAAAAAATGTGACAATATTGCATTTCACCAACTTAAACACGACAACATGACACACCAAACCAACAAAATGTCATTAAAAACATATAAAGAAAGAAAAAATATATTGGCATAATGTTTGCATATACTAATATGGTGTTTTGGACACTCGCAGCCAAAGCATTTATGCCAATGCGAGAAGGCTCTTATAGATTTCTCCCCTGACTTACTGAGAATACGAGAATTGTTAACGAAAGACCTCCAAACCTTTTTGGAGAAGGTAAGGAGGCTTTTCTATGTATAACGGTAGCTTGCAAATGCTACCAGAACAAAAGGAGGTTTTTATGATACACTACAAAAATTTGAGAGGTAACTCACCTGTCATTGGCTATGAGATTGAACCTACACGCATTAACGTGATGTTCAAAAGTGGAAGAATCTATTCTTATAGTTATGAAAGTGCAGGTTCCTACAATGTAGAGCAAATGAAAGTACTAGCCCGTGAAGGCGCAGGATTAAGTGCCTACATTACAAGAAATGCTCGCTTTAATTACGAGAAGTAATTTACCAATCAGATTTATGGTTTGCCCTGATAGAGTTGCAGCTCTATTGGGGCTTTTTCCTTTCTGTCCCTATTACATTTAATATTATAACGACATATCCATTCTTTTATTATGTTTAGCAATAAAATATTTCTTCCAACTATTAAACTAATCTTTCAATATCTCCTCATATAACTTTTCTATGCTCTCATTCACCATAACAGGTGCGAACACCCTCTCGCCGAACGTCTTCGAGTATTCCGCCATGCTGCGGCGCAGCTCAGGCGACTCAATCAACTGGCGCAGCTGTTTTGTCAGCGCCTCAGCGTCTCCGAACGGGAACGTCAGACAGTTCCTGCCCTCCTCAATCACGTCTGGCAGACCGCCCACCGGCGTCGTCACCACGGCGATGCCTCTTGCCCAAGCCTCCAGCACCACCATCGGGAAGCCCTCATGGCGCGAGCACATGCAGTAGATGCTTGCCTTGTTCCAGACGTCCTCCTTCTGCTTGCCCGTGATATAGCCCGTGAAAGTCACACAGTCATCAAGCCCCATCTCATGGCACAACCGGGTGTAGCCCTCCACGTCGCCGTTGCCCATGATCGTGACACGCCAGTCGGGGAAGTCGCCGCGCAACCGTTTCCACGCCTGCAGCAGCAAGTCAGCACGCTTGTTCTCGTCCAGGTGCGCCGCAAAGATGATGCTCTTCTCCTTAACCGAATAGTCTACGGCAGGCGTCGGAGCGCAAGCATTGTATATCACCGCCGTCTTCGCCTTCACCCTTGGGTAGAGCGTCTCGAAGAGGTTCTGCCATTTCTTCGCCAAGAGCACCACACAATCCGCCCTGTTCAGACACCAGATGAACAACCCGTTCTGCGTATGATCCTCCAGCTGGTTGCCCATGTGTATGTGCATCACTATCTTCTTTCTGCCCGCCAGCGCCAGCAAAAGCACCGGCAGCTGGATAATCAGGCAAATCTTGTCGGGCACGGTATGAAAGTGCACAATGTCATACCCCCATATCGTGAACAGCGCCTTAGCGTATGCCTTCAGCGCATACCACAGCTTCACGCCATAGCTTCGCTGTATCTGCGTGCCGAGCCATCCGCATCGGTACTTCTCCCAAAACGGCATCTGCTTCATCAGGCGCAGCACACTTGCCACGCCGCCCCCACTCTGCTCCGCAGAGCCAACCATTAAAACCTTAGTCATTTTATTTTGCTTACTTCGCCATTATACACCATTCTCAATTTCTTTTCGTAATCCTCAGGAGAATGGAGTTTCTTGATTTTGTCCAAGCATTTCTTCGACTTCTCTTTAATTTCCTGGCGGTTCAGCAATACATATTCCACTTTTTCTCGCAGACCAGCCAACAGCATTTCCGAGAATTTGTCTTGCTGCTCTTTTGTAAGATGAATCGGATTGTTCAGTCTGTTAACCGGAACCTTTATCAACCATCCTACTTCCTCATTGTTTATTTCTGTAAGTGCACGCAGAGATGTAGATATCACCGGAGTGCCGCATGCTTGGGCTTCTAACACAGAGTAAGCGAATGTATCCATCCATGTTGGCAGCATGCAAACATGGGCAGCTTTCATCTTTTCGAGAACCACAGCATTCGGAAGTCTGTCATAATACTCAATCCAGTCTTTGTTGTCTTCTATCAGTCGCTTCGCTTCTTCCTCATCGTTATTAGTACGCAGATATCGCTGTTCGTCAACCGCCATTGCGCTAATCAGCACAAGTCTGAAGTCATACTGTTTATGCAAATCAGCCAACACCTGCACCGTCTCGCGTCCGCCTTTGCGATAGAAGTCACTTCCAACGTAAATGAAAGTCATGCGTTCATCATCTTTCCATGTGAGTCCTTTTTCCTCTACCCCATTCACTATCAGCTTCTGTGGAGGCAACAAGGTGATAAGTTTTTTCGCAATAGCGTCTTCGTACTCCGGAAACTGCTTTATTATCTCTCTTTGTATGTTCTCCGTACAATGGCTCAATGCCAGCAATGCCAGACAGTTAGGTGACGCCAACGCTTTCATTCTTCGCTCCACATATTTGTCTTTTGCAATAGTAGACAAATCGGCGTCCTCACTTTCTACGCATCTCGTCACATTCACCGGCCATGGCACGCCGCTTTCTACGCTCAGCACCCATTTGCTATGTGTTCCGAGATTTATGCAGTTGAAGAAATGAAACACGGCACATCCTGTAGGAAAGAGGGCCTTGAAGTCATAGAAGAGTTTTGCCACCATCTCCTCAGGCGACATCTTCAACTTGCCCAACGCTTTCAATCCCCACAGATAGGCGTTTTTCCATAAGCACCAATTGTAAAAACGTATGTCTTTATACTTGGCTTCTGGCAACTTGTTCAGAAAGAGGCGTTGCGCAGCATAATTCTTCGATAAAATTCCTATTTTCATTTTGTCAATTTTCTTTAAACGGATTATTCATTGTTCCGCAACACTAATACGTGTAATTTACAAACTTTGATTTTGTTGTGTATTAGGGCTCCTAAAAATTCTACGTTGCGGCTCTTTCTGACTCAAACATAGGGCTATCAACATAAAATAAACCATACCTCGTCCCGAGAGATACGACGTATCGCCTGTGTTCTCAATGGCAAGACAAAGGAAAGCCATGATAGCTATCTTATAGTATCGCAGGTCTGGAATATTATTGATTGCCGAAAGCCTTCGTTTCCAAAAGACTATGAAGAAGAACAGTCCGACAAAGCCAAACTGCGCAAGACCCGGATAGAAGGAGTCTGCATTGAAAGCTCCATGGTCTGACGGCGACATACCCCAGATTTCTGCCAAGTCGTATTTGTAGTACAATGGCGAATAATAGGTCTTTGCAGAAGCCGAAGTACCAAAGGTTCCAAGACCGGAACCAAACGGGAAGTAATCCATGAATACTTTCGGAGCTGTCTTGTACATCATCGGACGAGCCAACTGATCGTTGCTCATACCCGTTACGAAATAGCTGTCAAATCTGCTCCATGCGAAGAACAAGACAGCACCTATTAGCACAAATGTAAATGCGATACTTTTCTGAGAACCGATTTTTATCTTCTTCTTCAGAAGGAACACCACACATACAAAAGCTACACACTCGCCGATATACTTGAACTTGCCACATAACAGACCGAAGAGAACGATGGCTGTTGACACATAACGGTTGAAACCTGTCTCTTTTGTAAACAGATAATAAGTCATTCCGGCACCGATTGACAGACTACCGAAAATCACATTCTCCGAACCCCATATCGTTGATTGTTTCCAGAACAAATAACCCACCAGAGACGCAAGAATCGAAAACAACATCCACTTCTTTTGGCGCTTGCTGAATTGCGGCATCAGTATCAGCGTACAGTAGAACACGGCGTATGGTCTTATCTGTTGCTGAAAATCGATGATTGCCGCCATTGGCACATTCACCTTTAGTATCAACGAATAGACCAGGTAAAACAGAAATATCAAAATGCACGCCCAAGCCTCCTTCAACGGTTGATGGTTGACGTAACGAGAGTGTAGCTTCATGCAAGTGAAAAGGATGAGTATCAACGTCATAAACTCATCTACATAATCGTTCACCAAATCGTAAAAGGCAATACACAATGGGAAGTAAAGCACCCAAAACCAAGAATAAAACCTTGCTATTGATCTCATTTTATGTCTTTAATGTTTAGATTTCAACTCCAATATTTTAAGAAGCAGACATTCTGGCAACAATTTCTTTAACCTTTCCTAAAACATCAATAACCCTCTTTCTTATAAGCTTACTATCCGCACCAGTCACCTCTAAAGCAAAAGCAACATTCTCATAAACAGTAAGCTTAGGAAGTAATTTATAATCCTGAAACACAACCCCAATCAAACGACGAAGCCTATATACCCTAGAATTACGAAGTTTACCAACATTTACCCCTCCTAAAATAATCTCACCACGAGAAGGCTTCTCCTCACGATAAAGCATCTTAATAAGAGTACTCTTACCACTACCAGATCCCCCAATTATAAAGACAAAATCTCCCTTCTCAATAGAAAGATTAAGATTAAATATAGCACCTACCCCATTAGGATAAGTCTTATATACATTCTTCATACTTATTATATCCAAGACAAACACCTCACTTATATTACATTATAACACAAAAATAAAATAAAAAAAGTGCCAAGTATAAAAACTTAAACACATTTTCCCGCAGCAATAGAAATATCCTGTCCACTAGCCTCATAAGTATCCGCAACAAATATAAAAGCAGATCTATCTACACTCTTTACATATTCCTTCAAAATACCATATTCACTCGAAGGAATAACAACCATAAGAAGTTTTCTATCACCATTTGAATAAGCACCATAAGTATCATAAACAGTAACATCATGACCAAGCTCCTCATATATAAACTTTTCAATAAGCAAATACTCAGAACTAATAATCTTAAAAGTCTTATTAAAACTAATACCAAGCATAATCTTTTCACTAACATACCTAGAAATAACAATAAACAAAATAGCATAAAACAACATACTAATTCCAAAATAATATGCCCCAAACATAACAATAACACCATTAATAATAGCATTAATCAAAGTAACAGAAATCTTAGTATATTTATTAATAATCTTCGCAAGAACAGAAAAACCCCCAAAATTAAGACCAAGTTTAAAAATATATCCCTGTCCTAAACCACTAAGAATAGCACCAAAAACAGCAATAACAAGAACATGACTAGTATCAATACCAACAATACCAGATATACCACTAGTAGCCCTAACCATCAAAGGATAAACAATAGCAACAAAAAACGTCGAAACAACCTGATCAGCATCCAAAAACAAAAAGGCCAAAACAAACATCAAAAAAGAAACAAAAAACACTATCAAAGAGGGCTGAATACCAAACAAATGCCTAAACAAAACACCGAGACCACCTGCACCACCAGATACCAAGTTAATTGGACAAATAAACAAATTATAACTAACAGCAAGAAGCAAAAGACCAAGACTCATCTTACCATACTTCTTACCATAACTAGAATCATTAAAAATAAGTTTAATCTCATTATAAAAACTCATATCTACTCACCACCATATGCCTCATAAGCATCAAGAACAGTAAAAAACGCCCCAACATCATGGACACTGCC